>JGI24890J29729_1000524_pt1 | contig 23323 bp, 30 predicted proteins | sample FreactcultureFD7_FD_29729 | JGI IMG/M metagenome (IMG submission 29729)
TCATCNCTCAAATCATTCTCTGAATCACTATCTTCTGGATCTCTTCCCCATTGATCTTTGTAAGCAGGATGTCTCCCCAACTGTCGATGCAATTCATTGATCCTTTCTTCAAACGAAGGTTCAGGTTCGAAAGGATTCATCTTTTCCACTCTTTTCCTCTTCTACTTTCCTTCCGCTGGCCGAGTAAGCGGTTGATATAGATCGTGTGGGGTCTCTTTAGTGTAGAGGGAGAGGGGGAGGAGGGAGGAAAGGCGAGAGATCTAGAGTGGGGTAGGAGGGCAGAAAGAACAGGGAGAGTCGAGGATGCTTTGTTGAACAGTTGGGTATATCTGTGAGAGGTCCTACAAGCTACTGCTGGTCTCTACTCAGCTCTAGAAGGTTGTCGGGGGAAAAGGTTGAAGGAAAAGCGACTGTTTCCCTTTTGAACTCTTACAGTCTCCTTCGCTTCTGTTGTACTGCTCGTTGATCCTCTAGTAGGCTTAATAATAGCTCAGTATGCTCGGCTAAGCCGTGTTTCCTTTTCACCTCGCTCTGGCTTTCTCCCAACTTTCTCCAGTTTGAGACTCGCTCGTTTGAATCGCTTCAACTCGACCGCTGAGACAGATACAGATGCGATAGATTCTCCTAAGGTATGTCCTGTGAGCGCCTTCACTCTCGGTAGACCTCAGAGCTGATCTCAATCTTCGTGCAGACAATCTTTCGATTGCTTCGCTTTCCCGACGCCTTCGCTGGATCACCGTTCCTGTCGAGATTAACTAGACTACTGCCAACAGTCCAGGACTTAAGCGGCAGCGAGCCGGTCAGCAAGGGACCGTAACAAAGCGTCGGAACGAATCGAATTCAGCAAAACACTCGACTTTCTAACGTACGAGCTAGAAACTCGTGAACAGTTCTCATGGCGCGCGGAACGGATTACTTAGCAACGGCTCTCTGGTAGTGCTATCTCTTGAAGAACACGAGCGACATTTCAGTATTGGTTCAGTAAGCCCTCTCGAATTTTTCGCTTCTTCCCCGTCGTTACGCTCCTCACTGACTCGCTGCTCCTCGCAACAGGCGCATGATTTCGTATCTACATATTACTCGTACTACTCGCCCCGATTGGAGCCTTGATCGAGAAAATCGCAATTCAGCTTCCCCTGGAAACGCACTTTCATCGTCAACCACCAAATCTTCACCCTCTGTTCCGCGCTACAAACTTGAGCAATTCCTAACAACGAAGCGAAACATGCCTCGTCGCGCTGAGGCGGTGACACGGAAGTGGGAAACTTTCTTCGGACTCCGCGGTGCACTGCCGGATCCTCTTTTTCAAAACAACAAGCGCTCTCTCTCTTTCCTTCCTTCTCTTCACTTTCCAAACGGTAGCAACCTCACGGAATCGCAATGCCGTCTCGATCTCGACCTTCGTCTCCCGCTCAGTGAGTAATCTCCTTGACTCCCTAATCCTGCTTCTTGCTCATCTCCTTTTACCGCTGTCTCAATAGATTTGAGAGGGAAAAGCCCTACGATCAGTCTACCGACCAGTCAGAAGACGAGGAGGACTTCGTCAACGCTAGCGTTACTCCTCGTCCTTCTTCCCGCACATCGGCAGCCTCTGGAGGTTCTCGATCTCGTTCCAAGGTTCACTCGAGCAGCTCCTCCGAATCGGTCGACTCCGAAGAAGAACGAGAACTTCAAGCTGAACTACAAGACGCTGCTGGAACCGAGACTGGAGTCGTACGAGGCGCTCCCGTCGAAACGACACGCGAAAGGGTCATGAGAAGCGTTGGCAAGGGATCAAGCGTGAGTGCCACTGCCTTATCTCTGTCAAACCCTCAAGCGCTGACAACCTGGTGTGTCGTAGCAATCTGCCCAGCGATACGCTAGTCTCGCAGACGCCGATCTTGAAACAGGACGCAAGCACCATCATCGTCGAAAGTCTTCTCGTTCCAAGAAGGGACGAGCATACGCTCTCGGCGAGCCTTCGGAGAAGCAAAGCGTTCGCACCTCCACGAGTTCTACGTTTGCAAAGGATGAGCCGGAGAAGAAAAGCAAGACAAAGAAGATAGTGGCGTGAGTTGACTCGTTCTTTCTCGCCGCCAACTTTCGGGTGCTTACACCACTACCTTATTTAGCTGGACTATTGGAGCCGTCATCTCGCTGTTGGTCGTAGCGGCTATCATCACGGCCGGTAAGCTCAACCTCTCCTTTCCCTACGGTTTTCCCTCGACCTGATTCACTTCTCCTTCTTCAGCTGTAATGTTGTTCAAGCGCAAGTCCGGCGATTCCGACGAGTCACCTTCGAATTCTACCTCGTTGAACGATCATGCGAACTCCACCTCGAGCTCGAATTCAACGTCCCTCGATCCCGATTCTTCCGCTTCCTCCGGTCTTCCCGTTGATGGAACTGGACACGAATCTGCCAACGCATCTCCGACAAACACTGCTTCATTCGATGATGGAAAATACCACCCTTCGACACCCTCATCCGCCTCAGCTATTGATGGACACGCAACTCTCGACGAGGGTGAAAGTCACGCCAGCGATGACCTCGTTACCCCTACTGGCTCTGTCTCGTCTATCGTCGCCGATCATTCCACCGATTCTCTTCTTATCGATCCTCTTCAAACTGGCCAAGTCACCTCTGCACCTGCTACTGCGACCACGGCGCAATCCTACGGTGTACCCGCTCCCGTGGAATCAGCGAGTGTTGATGGAGCTGGTGGGTTCAGCGTTGTCTACAAATTTCGATGGAGTTCGACTGATCGATTCTTCTCGTGAACTTGCCAGCTGTTACCGATAAGGTCGCTATGCCCGAAGCTTCTCCTTCTCCTGTCAGCGGTGGACAATGGAACCCCCTCTCTGTCGAGAACGCTCCTCAATCCTCTCAGGTTCCAGAAGGAGGAACAGAGTCGGCTCCCTTATCAAACGTCAACTTCGGAGGAGGAGTTGGCTCCGCCACTCCTAGCGCTGCGGTATCGCCTCAGGCCGAGGCTACACCTGTTATCGGAAACGCTGGTATGAACGGTCAAGTTACGAACGGCGAAAATGCTCAAAGTAAGTCATCCTTCTTCTCCGCTTTGAATTCGCATGACAAGTGCTGAGATCTTCACCTTCGGTAGACGAACCGGGAGTCCCTCAACCTAGTCAAGCTTCCTGGAATCAAGGAGGAGGTGAACCTCAAGCGATTTCTCCCATCGATTCGACAGCTCCCGGCCCCTTTACGAGCGGCGAATTCAAGGTCGCGACTCATCCCGAGAGCTTCCAAACTTTCGTCGACGTACCTGCTACCTACTTCGAGTCGTCGGGTCACTACGGAAGTTGCGGTATCGCTGCCAACAACTCGGACTTCGTCGTAGCTATCAACAACGCTCTCGTTCGTTTCGTTTCTCCCTTTACGGAAGTACTTTCTCTCGCTGATCTTACCTATGCATGCACAGTGGCTCAACTCTACGCAAGGTTCAGACACTGCCCGTTCTCCTCATTGCGGTGCAGAAGTACTCTTGACGTCGATGAAAGACGGATCGACCGTCAACGCCTGGGTCACGGACAGATGCGCTTTCTGCAAGACCGAGGGGTGCGTCCATGGCTTATAACGAGCTCACTGTCACATTGTCTGACCCTTTCTACTGTCTACTATTTCACAGAGTCGGAAGCATCGATTTATCGAAAGCAGCCTTTTCAGCTCTTGCTGGAGGTTCAACCGATGCTGGATCACTCAACATCGTCTGGGGTTTCACCGGAAACTCGTCTTCTTACTCCGGAGCCAACTCGACTATCGACAGCAGCTCAAACTCGACTCTTACCGATCACGTCAATGGAGGGAATTCGACGGAAAGTGCGAACGCTACAGCTGCCTCCGAGGACTCGGGATGGTTCTGGCGCCGACAAACTTTGATCTAAGGAGATGATATTCGGAGATGATATTCGGAGATGATATTAGGAGATGAGCTTCAATCGTGGAGCTGAATCTGAGTCCAGGAGTAGACAGCTTCTTTTGACTTTCTTTCGTTACAGTCTTTCTTTCTTTATCGTTCTTTCGCTTTCTCCTTTCGCAATGGACAAGTTCAGTTGTTTGTCTCTCATCCAGGTCTGACGATGCTAGGCATCCTTCCGAGAGCGTTCGAATCGAATCGCGATTTCGCAAAAGAAGCGCAAAATCTCGATTCGCCGACACTGCTTTCTCCAACGGCAGAAGCACTTTCATCAACGTTCGAGCGCTCACATCATGCATCACGGGTGGTTGTCAATGAATGGTAACCGGTCGAGTTCGAATGTCCAAGAGTCTCAGATGCGAATTCGAAAAGTCGGTTTCCGTCTTCACCTCGTCAGATCATGCTGATTTGAATGCACTATAACCGTGAGCTTCACTACTCGAGGCCAGCTTCGAGCGTTTGATCGGTGACGAATCGCTAACCTCTTGTTTATCAACGTCACGTTCGTCTCCCTTAAACGTCGAACAGCTATCGCTCAAATTCGACTACTCCTGCAACCCCAGTATCGTACACTAGACCTAGAACAATCTCACGACAGCGACCTCGAACTACAGACCCTCTCTCACCCTCCTTCTTCCACTTCTTCTCGGTTCCTTCATCTCGCTCGGCTTTACTCGACCAACAACGATCAAGCGACTCAGGGCAAGCGCAAGATGAAGTACTCGCACTCATTGCTGTTCAATGCAGTACCAGACTGGAACAATTACTACTTGGCGTGAGTTGCTTCTTTCTTCACTTCTCGACTGCCGTCATTCTTCGAGACGCAGCTGACACTCACTCGAGAAACTGCCCCCTTTCTTTTTATAGCTATGATGCACTCAAAGCCCAGATTTACAAGTACGAAAAGAGCGCCCTCGACTCACAAGCGAACGATCCTCCCACTTCTTATCGAGATGATACCGATGTTGAAGGAGGTTCAGAGAGTGCTGCTGCTGCACACAAAGCAGCAAACGAGAAACAATTCGTCAGCATGCTCGACAAAGAATTGAACAAGATTACGGATTTCTATGCTTCAAAGGGTGCGTTGATCTCCTTCTTCCTCCTCACAAATTCGACATGGACTGACTATCTAATATCATACTCTTACCTACATATAGAGAAGGAACTGTTGGAAGATCTCGTTTACCTCGAAGAAGATTTGGAAAAGTTTAGAGAGGGACATTACAGTGATATGGATTATGATGAGCTGGACAACCGAGGACGAGCAACTTCCGGAGCATCCGATTCCGAAGACGACGATGCAGGAGGAGAGCCAGCACGACAGGGAGACCGTAGTGGGTTCAGCAAGGTTTTGACCGATCCCAGAGAATACGATGCGGCTATCGCGGCAGGGAGGAAGAGTTCGAGGCCAGTACACGCAAGAGCGACCAGTGGAGATAGTCAACAGAAGAAGAGCAGAAGCAAGTCGGCGTCGAAACGATCGAACGGGAGGAGACTGAGTACCGCTAGCGAGACTGGGGATTTACTCGGTATTGATGACGAGGAGGAGACTAGTCGGAACGACCGCCGAAGACGTTCGAGCGCATCAGAATCACACTCAAATCAAGGTCGACGACCGAGCTACACCACTCAACCTTCGGAGCAAGGACAATCTTTGGGCAAACTTCGCTCGTCCGGAAAGCTCAGAGAGGTCGCACAACGCATGAGCTCTAGCTTCTTGGCCGAGGAAGACGATGAAGGAGGAGATGTCACGGGAGCGAGTGATTGGGCGATCGATACGAAGATCATGTACAAACGACGTCTCGCTGCTCTCTTTACTGTGAGTTCTCCATCTTCTCTCAATGCGTTGTAAACTCGCACTGACTTGTACACCTTTCTCCAGTCGCTCTCAGAACTAAAGCAATTCGTCGACCTCAACTATACTGGTTTGAGCAAGGTTACCAAGAAGTATTTTCGTTTCTCTCCATCTACTCAAACCTAGTTTCAGTGCTGATTCCATCACTCTCGATAGATACGACAAAGTCACCGGATCTTCCCTTCGTTCAACCTACATGTCGACGGTCGTCGATCACACTTTCCCCTTCGAATCGTCTACTCAAAGTCGACTTCAAGATTCTATCGCTTCGATCGTACCTCTTTACGCCGAACTCGCTACCAACGGAAACCAAGACTTCGCTCTCAAGCAACTCAAGGCTCATCTCCGAGAACATGTTGTGCTCGAGCGAAACACTGTTTGGAGGGAAATGATCGGCCTCGAGAGAAAGGGATGGTCTGGTCGAGGAGGGAGTGGAGCGGGTCGAGATGTCTCGACGAACCTACCACTCGCTGCGCCCTCCCCTACACTCGAGTCTACCGAAATCAAAACTCCTGTCGGTCGGTTCCGAATTCCCGCATGGGTCAATCAACAAGTCATTGCAGGAGGACTCGCAACTCTACTCTTCTTCGGTATCTTGAGTGCGCAGTGGTTCGATCGAGTTGAGGAACAGAACTGTCTAGCTTTGTTATCCTTCGTCACAATCTTCTGGGCCCTCGAGGTACGTTCAAATCTCCTTCTTCTCGAGCTATACTTGAGCTGAACTTTCATGAAATCTCAGATTGTTCCTCTCTTCGTCACTGCTCTCTTCGTGCCTTTCCTCGTTGTCATTCTCCGAGTTATCCGATCGACCGATGGTGAGGATCGACGACTCACCAGTCCTGAGGCAACCAAGTAAGTCTTTCCTTCCCCAATCTCTCGTCGAGGTGCAGTTGCTGATCATCTGAAATGGTATTGCACGTCACAGATACATCTTCAGTCAAATGTTCAGTCCTACGATCATGCTCCTTCTCGGAGGTTTCACTCTCGCTGCAGCTTTGTCAAAACAGAACATCGACAAGGTACACTCGAGCTCCTCTCTATAATCGAAGTGACCGTGCTAATGTTGGCGCATTCTTCACAGGTTCTCGCAACAAAGGTGCTCTCTTTCGCTGGAACTCGTCCTCGTTCAGTACTCTTCGCCTACATGTGTGTTGCTTGTTTCGCAAGCATGTGGATCAGTAATGTTGCTGCACCCGTGCTCTGCTACTCTCTCATCACCGTCAGTCTCTTCTACCGTTCCTTAGAAACGAAAGTTCTGCTCACGCCATTTTGACTTGACAGCCTATCCTTCGAACTCTACCTCGAGACTCTCCCTTCGCCAAGTCCCTCATTCTCGGTATCGCACTCGCATCGAACATCGGAGGAATGGCTTCACCTATCTCTTCACCTCAGAACCTAATCGCTCTCGAATACATGAACCCTCCTATCTCCTGGTTAGGTTGGTTCGCCGTTTCGATCCCAGTCGCTCTCATCTGTATCGTCATCATCTGGTTCCTCCTTCTTTGGAGCTACCGCACTGGTCGCAACGTCGTCATCAACCCCGTTCGAGTGAACAAGGAAGCTTGGACGCCAACTCAATACTTTGTCGCTGGAGTCACTCTCGCTACTATCGCCCTCTGGTGTGTAGAGAGTAAGTTGAGTTGGCTATTCGGGGATATGGGTATCATCGCTATTCTTCCCATCGTATCATTCTACGGAACCGGAATCCTTCGAAAGGTGATTTTTCATTGTTTGCAAATACCTTCGAGTGGATCGCTGTACTGACCATTCGATTACTAGGCCGACTTTGATCATTCTCCATGGAGTATCGTGTTCTTGGCGATGGGAGGAATCGGACTAGGAAAAGCTGTTCTGTCTTCGGGTCTCCTCGACGACATGTAAGCTTTTCTCGTCGCTCTATTGAGTCTTCATTGGTAGAATGACCTTGACTCGCTTTCACAGTGACCATGTGATCGAGCGAATTGTATTGGGTATGGATATTTGGCCAATTCTCGCTTTGTTCGGAGTTGTCGTTCTCGTTATCGCTACCTTCATCTCCCACACGTGAGTCTCGCACTTCTTTCTCATCTCGGTCTTGGGACACAAATCCTCACACTCTTCGTGTTCAATAGTATCGCCGCCGTTCTCGTCGTTCCCATTGCCGCTCAAATTGGCACAGTTCGTTTTTTCTTCGACTCAACCCATTAGCCTAGACTAGCGAAGCTCACATTCTGCTCTCTACAGGCAATGGACGTTCCTCACTCTCGACTCCTCATCTTTGCTACGTCTCTCATCTGCTCGGCAGGTATGGGTCTGCCTGTTAGTGGTTTCCCCAATTTGCAAGCGTGCGTCTATCTCAGCTTTTCTTTCGTTCGCATACCTTTGACGACTAACAAAATACTCGCTCTTTTTTTTCTTCTGCAGGATCTCGCTCGAAGACGATGTTGGTCAACCTTACCTTACACCCGGAGATTTCTTCAAGAACGGTGTTCCCGCCTCCATAATCGTACGCATTCTCCCTTGCCCCTGTTTCTTACAGAGCGCAAGCTCACGCGGTCTTGTACAGGCTACTACCGTCGTCGTTACTCTCGGTTACGGTATCATGCGCCTTCTCGGCCTATAGAAGAGATTAACATATTTTTGCTTTTCCCCTAATTCACTACAGTTTCGCATATCAAGTTATACCTGTATCTGACGATTCACTTCCTGTTATACTCAATCTTCATCATTTCTTGTAGGCGGAAGACTGCGAGGTTTCGTTTGGACACATTTTCTCTCACATCGCACTCCGTGACTCTTCTCGCTTATCCTTATCATTTCTTTCTGGGCGTCTGTTCGTAAGTTCTCCTCTCTCTGGAACAACAGAGGATTCGCTGACCCTCTTTCGTTGTAACTTGCAGTTTTCTCTCAAAAGCTTTTTCGCCTCGAAACCCCTCTACCCCTTCCGCCCGATTTTCTCCTGTCTTCGTTTCCTTCCTTTAGGCCTATTTGCGTCTGCGATCGGATGAAAGCAAAGTGTCCGCGGCGCTCCGGAAATTTCCTACTCCCATTCCTGACTCCCCATCTCTCTTCTCCCTTTACTCCTTCGTTTCGCTCAATCACCGATTCGGTTCAGTCGGGGCTGTTCCTCGCGACCTCACGAGATGATGCATGCGTCCTCTTCCTCTCCTCCTCCTTCGGCTCCTCCCCCATCTCCCGAAATCGATCCCCCCACTCTGCACGGTCCCACTCCTACTCCCACTCCCCTTCAACGACGGGCCAAACGAGCAGTATTCGAGATCGCATCGACATCGCCTCAAGCCTTCACCAGCGAAGAGGAGTCAGTTTTGAAGGAGAGGCTCGAACGCGCTCGAAAAGTCGGAATCGCCGTCAAACCTGGAGTTCCAGCAAGACTTTTGCCAGAGAAGGAGATGGAGGACAGTAGCAGTAGCGGATTGGACCGGGGCCAGGCAAAGACGGATGGAGTCGAGGCGGAAGGGAAAATTTGGGGAAAAGGGGGCGACTCTTCCCCTTGGGCAACAGACTCCGAGACTTCTTCACGACGAGTCTCCTCGCGTGTAGTGATTGAGCGCAAGAAGAAGTCGACCGGAGGAAGTCAAGACGGTAAGAGAGGAGGAGGCAAACCTCGTGGTGGAGCGATTCGAGTCGAGGGTTTCGAAATACGAGACGCTCAAATCCCTTCCTCATCTCACCCTCCACCCTCCCCTTCACGACCTCTGAGACGTCCAGCACTCTGTAGCACTTCCTCCCTGTCTCGCCTCTTCGCTTGTCCTCCATCCTCAATGCCGGCTGAGTCCTCAGACACAGCTCTCCTCGATCTACCGCTTCCTCAGCCTGGTACTCCTTCTCGAAACTGGAACGCCGACATCTTCGGAGCAGCACTCGCTGCAGAGAATCGCGCCGCGACTCCCACAGCTCCTCCAATGGTGCCAAAGTGCGAGGGAAAAGCACGTTCTCGATCGACCACCGTATCTTCTTCCTCAACTCTCACAAAATCGAACACTTCACTCTCGACCTCCTCAAGTCGCTCAACTCTGGCAACCGCCTCAAGACGTCCTCATTTCCTTTCTCCTTCACCCTCACTCGTGTCTACACCCAATCACTCGCCTCCCCGCTCTCCCGTAAAGCCGAACAATGAGAAGGACCTCAATCTCCAGTTCGTGCGTCGTCCTGGATTCAATCGACAAGGATCCGCTGGAGAAAGCATGTCGAGGTTGTATTCGGGGCGAGGAGAGAAGGAGACGAGTTCACGAGGGAAATCGAGAGAGATTAGCGAGTCGGATGGTACGGATACTGAAGTTGAGCAGTCGGAGTCTGAAGAGTCGGAGCTCAGTTCTCTCTTTCGTTAGTTCTCTCCGCTCTCGCTCTCGCGCTCGTAACTCCCGATATTAAATGCTGATACTGTTTGATATCGATAGAGTCATCGGTGTTTGCGTCGAATTACTCCAACTCTGCGACAACTCTTTCCTCGACCTCCACGAAAACTCGCAAGTCTGGCAGTACTACCTCCGAGCCAACCTTTGCTCCAGTACAAGATCTCGCGGCAACGGTACCGGGCTCGCCAACTCCTCACGTGGCTCAGACTATGGACTCGAATCAACGACGAGCCTCGGAGCCCCAAAAAGTCAATCTCGGAAGTCTTCGTCGACAACAGCTCGAACGCAAGGAGGCGGCATCGAAAAGTAGTAGCGAAAGCACAGTTCGACGACAGAGAGGCGTCGATTTGGCTTCTCCTCCTTGGGAATTCAAGGGGTTTGGTAAACTCTTCTCTCGTAGATGAATCGCTTAGAATTTATAGATCTTACCGGTTTAGCTCAGTTTCTCTCTCTTTGTCTCGCTAAAATGCTATATCTCCTTGGTAACTGCAACTTGTTTTTCTTTTTGTCTCTGTCCATCTCGCAAATTCTGATAGAACTGAGTCCGTGATTTCAATCGTATCCTACCAATCTATAACTTCCCATACCTTCTCCTTATCACCGCATCTCTCTAGCTAATCTTTCAACGAAAACTTGACCTGAAGTTCTCCCGTTTGAGCGTCACCACCGAGGGCTTCGAAAGCTTTCTTCGTGAAAGTTGTGTAATCGGTTCTGTTCGATGCTTCTGCGACTTCCACCTCGATACTACGAAGGTAGAGCGTATCAGTACAATGTGACAAGTGAAGCAAGAGAGACAAGAAACTGACCTCAAGTCGGAGTCTGCGTTTTGAACGATGACTCTCTTCTTGCAATACTCAGAGGCTTTTGAAGGCTCAGGCCAAACGGTAAGAGGTAGCCCTATGAACATTGAATCATCCCTGCTCGCGAGGCGATGGAATTAGCGAATCAGATGCGTAGCGTGCGTAAAAGCTGGACAGAAACGCACTCGACTTTTTGACCGCAAATCGATTTCCACCCCGTTTGTTTCCAGAAGATCGCCTTTATTCAACGAGCCAATAAATACGTGTGGTAACGTATGCGAGTGGGGAGAAACTTACGGTGGTATCGTAGATCGGCGTTTCATCCTGAGTTGCGGTACTTTCGAACTTGGAAAGATCAAGCTCGATAGACTCGGCAACAGTCGCATTATCGAACCACCATTGTACCTGATTACTCATCGTATCAATTCTCGTTCCGAAAAGCGACGAAGCAATTGAACGTTAACTCACGTCGAGAATGCCGAGATCAGGATTATCAAGCTCCGAAAAGAGCGACTTGCTGAGGTTGATATCGGTAACTTCGCAGTCCGAACAAGAGCCGACGACTGTTGCATCACGAGTCTCGTTCGTATAACCGTTCCAGACTTGGACCTTGGCGCCGCAAAGAGAAGAAATCGAATCATCTTGACCGTACTATAAGGGAGCATGAAGGAGGTGAGCGAGAGTGAGTGGAGAGATGAAGATGGAGGGTGGGTCACGTACCAAGTCGGAAGACAAAGCGACGACAAAGTCAGCGTCTTCGAAAGTCGATTGACACGAATTCGACGCTTCACCTAGGAACGACAGCGTCAGTATAGTCTGGTGACGCAAGTGATTGAAACGCTTACTGGGATCAAACCAGGTTGCTGTTGTCGAGAGCATAATTCATGAGCGATGACATCCTCGATGGTGAAGAGGGAATCTCACCTTTTCCATTCCATTTCGTGGTGTTTCCTTCTGCAGTAGATTGAGCAGCTCCTTCGAGAGTATCGCCGCTATCAGTGACGAGAGGCCACCAAGCTGAAGCGGTAGGAGATGCTGGAGCTGGCGTCTCGTGAATGGTTTTCAAAGGTTCCGCGAGGTTGCCGTAAGAGATCGAGCTGATGGGGGCGATGACGAATGAGGGACGAGGTGTCTCAATCGAGATAGAGTTCATGTCCTGACCATAGTTGTGATCGGCTTGAGAGGGTTGCGAAAGAACACCTTGATCGGCGTGTTGAGCATTTTCGTCTTGCGGTTCGGTAGGCGAGAGGGAGTTTCCGGGAGTAAGCCGAGTCTCCGACGATGGCGCTTCAATAGATAAAGTTGGCGTAGCGAGACTGTCGAGAGTATCGAGAGATTCGAAGGAAGATCCTGCTAAGCTCGACGATCCCTAAAAACGCAATCGAGCGCGTCAGTCAAATGCCATTCAGTCGAACGGCTCTAGAAGTCGCTATAGACGTACATGCTCATCGGACATCGAGTTGCCAACCTGAGATTGAGCCGAACCAGTTGTACCATCTTCGACAAGCTCGGAGTCAGTCGAGACCGCAGATTCGAGGTTTCCTGATCGAGTGGGAGTCGGCGTAGGCTACGCTCAGGCAAGGAATATCGTGAGTCCTAAGCACAAGAGAGGTTAGAGTATCTGGGACCGTGTCGTAACGTACGAGACTTTCGAGACCAGTCAAAGATGCTTGAGAATCAGAAAAAGTGTCCAAATCCTTGGCACCGTCGGTCGCAGTCGGGAGACTCGTGAAATTGGTCGAAGTGGCAGAGGAACTCTCGAGGTCGAGCCCCTCGATCAAGCTCGAAGTTGAGTTTGCAGAGTGCGAAAGAGTCGAGTTTGAGGATGCAGTTGCATTGTGAGAGAGGGACGACGTCGAATTGGAGGAATGATCACTTTCGGAAGTCGAATTGAGCTTGTTGGACGAATCCTTGTCGGCATCGGTTTCAGGAGAGTGCTAGATAGCTCAACAATTCCGTAAGTACAGAGCTCGAGACCGGTTCGAGGAGGAACAGCTCACGAGTACCAGAATCAAGACGATAATGATCTACACGAGAAGTAAAGGGTCAGTATCTTTCGGTCACTGTTGCGCGATCGAGGAGGACTCACTATGATAACGACTAGACAGGCTCCTCCTGCGATCAGGCTCCACATCAACCTCTTGCGTCTCTCTCCCTTCGTTTGTGCCGGCCTTGAGACCTTCTCCTCTTCTTGCTCAAAGTCGCTCTCAGACTCGCCTTGCATTGGGGGCTGCTGCTGTCGTTGGTTTTCAGGGTCATCGGAAAACTCGGACGAAGAGCGAGGTGCTTGACTCGATGGTAAAGGTACTGGTGCATAAGCTCCTCGATTCTGCCGAGTATTCGGGGTGTCAGCTGACTTCGTCGGTGAGCATAGAGGAAGAAGGAAGGCAGACTTACCTTGTCAGGTTTCTGTTTCCTCGAAGCTTTCACGAGAGGCTCTGACGATTGAGCACTTCCGCTACCTCGTTGAGTTTTGAAGACCGATGGTGACCTCTTGACAGATGGAGACTTATTTGCAGTGTTTTGAGAGACCGGCTTTGCTTGAGGTTGACCATAGTCGCTTGCTTCCGAAGCTGAATCGGCGTATGGCGAAGACGTCGCTGGTGGCGTGGCGGGAGTCGAGCGTCTCAATGACATAGTATCGTCGTGCCTCGCTGAGAGTACTCAAAAGAGGGCGGAAAAGAGAGAGAGAGAGAGAAAGAAAAGGAGAGACGAACGGGTGTTGCCTGGGTGTCCGTCCGCGGATTATTCGGACTTGAACGACAGGGGTTGTATCTTGAGAGACAAGACACGGAGAGATCGAGAAGGTTGACTCAAGGGAAGAGGAGAGTGACATTACTCGAGAAACTTCGTTGGAGCCTACTCAAAAGATCGCAACNACAGCGGCTTCTCCCTCACCATTTCCAGCTCCTCCCTCACCATTGCCTCTAGCGTCTTGACCTTGACGACGTACTGCTCCTTCGTCCTCATCGTCGCTGTTATCTGAGACCGAGGCACTCGCTGCGATATCTCCATCTCCCTCATCGTTCTCCGTGTCCGAGTCGATAGCAGCTACTGGATCAGGTAGAGCTGGAGTCGCTGGGATAGTAGGCGTATGGTCATGCGGGAGAGAAGCGGTAGAATCGGGAAGCGTTGTTTCGGAAGTTGATGTCGAGGGAATATCTTGCGAAGTATTCGTCGTGGGTTGAGGCGAAGTCGATGTCGAAGCGATAGCTGGAGGTACTGAGATACCGGAAGCTTCACTTCCTCCATCCTTGAACAATTCCTGATCACTAACAGCGTTCCTCCCTTCTCGCGCCGGGTTTCTTTTCCTCGACTCACTTCCCGACCCAGATGCCACCGGCTCACTTGTAGCACTACTCCTCAACGCTGAATCTCTGATCCTGTGCCTTTCCTCTCGATCCGCCTTTTCTTTCTCCCATCTAACTTTCTTCTCCGCCAACAATCTCTCCCTCTTCTCCAGCGCCTTCTTCCGTTTCCTCTCGATCTCTGGAACCAACGTCGCAAAGAACAATACAAATCCAGTCCACACCATCCTCGCGAGTTTTCTCAGTTCAACTTGTTTCCTCTCCCATCGAGTGAGATTCGTTCGTTGAGGTCCGACAGGAGCGATGGGTCGTCCAGCGATGTAACGAGGAGACAGACCGAGTTCTCGTGCTTCAGCGACGAGTCCGACAGCAGCGAGAGAGTTAATCCAGTATTTCGGGGACAAGACTGAATGAGGTTCTCGACGAGTCGGTGGGTTCGTTCCTCCTCGATTTGTGGCAGAGGGAGGTCTAGGAGCAGCTCTCCTAGGTCGAGGAGGTTGAGCCCCGGTAGCAGGAACAGGGGGAGGAACTACTTGATCTTGAGGAGCGCCAGCTTGGGGGGCAGGAACAGCGGGATCGATTTGTGCACCTCCCTGTTGGTTCGCTCGTTCCTGATCCGCCAAATACCTCGCCATTCTCCTTCTTTCTCTGTCCCTATCTCTATCCCGTTCCCTCTCACGATCTCGATTCCCTCCCGCTCCCGCTCCTCCGTTCGCAGCTCCACCAGCAACCGCATTCGCAGCGGCGATTCTCCTCCTCCTGTTGATCGCTACACCTTCCCAAAGCACCCATCCAACGGCCATAGCGATAAGAGCGGTTCTCTTAGTAGGTGAAGCGTGTCGAGCAAAGATGAAGAGTAGGAAAGCCAATTTGAGGGTGAGGAAGAATAAGGGCAACATGAGTTGTAGGAGTGAATCGAGATGAAGAGTGATAGAGATCGTTGCTCGACGGCGAACTGGCCCTCCTCCTGGTCCTCCAGCGTGGAAATGACCTGGTCGTCCATTTCCTATTCCTCCTGCGTTCAATGCCAATTCGGGTGAGATTCCTCCTCCTCCAAGCGGGTTCGAGGTTGAGGGTCGTAAGAGCGCTCTGCCGTGAGCGATTGCAGGTGAGGTTGGCTGGAATGTGATCAAGAGTTGTAACATCGTCGTGAGGATCTTGAGAATTGAATTGGCTCGAGCGAGGGATTTGACTTGAACTAAGGGTGGACGATGAGGTGATGTGTCGAGGAGAGCGGGAGGAGTGTGAAGGAGATAGGGGAGACCGCTGTAGGTAGACACGAATCTTTAGTTCGAAAGTTGAGTGAAACAAGCGAGACACTTTACATACTTGACTTGTACGACCTTGAACTCGTCTTTCTTCTCTTCCTCCTCAAATTCTTTTGCGATATGTTCAGCTTCGACTTCCTCCTCATGTTCAATTACCCTCTTCCATAACCCGCACTCTTTCAACAAATCTTCGACTTCCCTTAATTCCTCGATCTCCACCTTTCCCTCTGCCTCTCCCTCCTTTCCATCCTTGTCATTCTGTAAAACTTGAATACGTAGATGTTTCTGGTATTGATAGTAATGATGAGCCTTTTGCAGATTTAGCAAAAGAAGCGATCTTTGAATCGGGATCAATTTCTGTAAATGACCGAGGTACACTAGGTAAGGATTGGTCGTTCCCGAGATGGCGGTAGAATGCGGTGCTGGATCAGGAGGAGAGTCGAGAGGAGGTGAAGTGGTTGATTCGAGGGGATTGGCAGAGGAGTGGATTCCAGAGATGTACGAAGGGGAGTAACCGGGTCTCGAAGTGGTGGGTGGGAGAGGTTGATTGTTCTCTTCGGGAGATGGGATAGGGGAAGGAGGAATGGTTTGGATCGAAGGGAGCGAAGTTGAGGGAATCGACTCGGGAGGGGGTGGAGGCGATTCGAGGAAAGGGGAGGACCAAGCGCTAGCTCTTACTACGACGTGAAGAGCAAGTTCTGATCGAGGTGTAGTCTGTGAGATCGCAGACAGCGGGTGTTAGCTAGATCGCAGCGAGAGAAAGGGAAACATAGTTGAGGTTTACGTTTAATTCATCCGAGAATACGTCTTTGAGTAGCTCTGGATCTCTGCATACTCTTCCACCCTTGATGACAGTGATTCCTTCCACTTTTGGTTTGCCATCCCATTGATTGAAGAGGTGAAGTTTGAGTTGTTGAATCGAACAAGTCGAGAGTAAATCTACATGGTGAGTCGAAGGGGAAGGGTGTACTGGATGAGTAGCTAGTTTGAGAGTAAGCTTGAATGTATCAGGTACGTCCGTAGTTGGTGCTGGAGGAGTTGGAGATGCCATGACGCAGCGAGGAGTGGAGAGAGAGAGGTGGGACACGTTCCTTATCGCTTGTCGTGTAGCTCCACCCTTAGTGACCAGCTGATCTTTGAGCTTCTAGTCGTGTCTGGAGTAGAGTCGTGTGAGGTGCAGAGGCAACTCATTCGCTCAGGTTCTTCATCTCTTGCACTTCACTCGAATCCTCCACAATCCCAAAGTGCTCTTACAGAAGCTTCGGCGGAACATCTAATAAGCGACTTGCCTGACCGAGACTCGTACATTCGGTTCACTCGTCGGAACGGCTTCTCCATTTCGAATTTCGAATCATTCAACAGGCCGGCAACTTCCCCTCTTCCTCTCCACCACTCTCTTCCTCCCTATATCGACGCGCAATCATGTCAGAAAAGACCTCACCGGAACAACAAGCCATCCTCGATCACCTCCAAGCGCAATCCAATATCCTCCGTTCCCAAACTTTCTCAACTCCAACCGCTCAAGTCTCGCTCGATCAAGCACTAGAGAACGCTGGCACGCTCAAAGGGAAAGTTGTAGTCATTACCGGTGCAGCTGGAATAGGATTCGGAGCGAACTACAGCAAAAGGGTCGCGAAATTCGGGTTCGCTCTTTTACCGCTTTCTCCCGTTCTCCACTCGACTGACTGCTTCAATTTCCTCATACAGAGCGAAAGTGGTACTTAGTGATCTCAAGCTAGAAGCAGTGCAAGAGGTGGTTGACGAGATTCGAGCTGCAGGAGGGTAAGCAACGTCGTTTCGCACGATTCGTTGTTTCGGTCAAGTTTGACTGACTTGATTTGTCATGAGACCGTATCTAGAGAAGCGACGGGAATCGCTTGCAACGTATTGAAATGGGAGGATCAAGTCAAGATGTTCGTAAGTTTCGTTCTGCCAGATTGGTTTTCGTCGAAATTCCGCTCGAATTGACGCAGCTGATCCCTCACTCCTCGAATATGATAGCGACATGCGATAGACACCTATGGCAAAGTCGATATCGTCTTCGCAAACGCTGGGACTTCTTCAGAAACCGACAGCCCTCTGATCTCGGATGCTGTCGATGAGAATGGTGAACCAAAAGTGAGTGTGACCTCCCTCAGCGTATTCTCAAAAAGCACAGCTCACTAACACTGCACATGCTTGTCAGAAACCTGCTATGACTACTCTCGACGTCAATTGCACGGGCGCGATTTACAGTTAGTCTCCATTGGCTCTCCTTTCTCGTCAAAAACAGTTCTCTGACCCACACCTACCATTCTAGCTGTCAAATTGGGATTCTTCCACCTCTCGCGCAATCCAGCGAAAGAAGGGAAATCAATCGTTATTTTGGGTTCGATGGGTGAGCGCTGTCTCTTCTTTCCTGGACCTGCAAAAGAGTGCTCACTGACTTGCTTTGCAACGAATAGCATCATTCTTCGGTATTCCCGGTGCACCTCTCTACACCGCCTCGAAGCATGCAGTGCTAGGATTCATGCGAAGTCTCTACCACAATGCGAAATCCGAGAACATCGCCATCTCGTATGTGTTCCCTTCTCCTTCACATACTCCCAGACTCACTCCTTCTCCCGCAGTTTGATCAATCCCTTCTTCTGTCATACTGGTATCTTCAAGTTCCCAGTACTCATCGCACTCCTCGGTATTCCCCTCGCAACTCTCGAAGATGTTGTCGCTGCAATGATTTACGCGAGTACCGCTTCGAAAGGAGGGAAAGAAGCTGGAGAGGAGATCAATGGAAGTTGTTTCATGGTTGATTGGAAGTACGTCATCCCCCCTCTCTCTCGCTCTACTCGTTGGCTCAGGTACTAACGATTCCGTGCGAATTGCATCGTTTGAAGAGGTATCCTTCAAATCCCTTACAATACGGCAGGAGGATCTTCACTCGACCCTTCCCTCCCAAGAGGGTACTACAAAGTGTTTGAGGATCGCGCTAGTAACGCCATTTAGTGAGTTTCTGTCGCAACTCAGAGTGAGGAAGAACTCTTGACTGATCATTTCTCGCAACCAAACAGCACGGGTAAAGTGTTCAAGGATCTCATCTACGCTTTCAAGAGCTTGATCTGGGATCCCAGGGGGCGCGCTTGATCTTGAATGAATAGCGAGCGAGATAAGGGCGACTTGCCTCAGAAAATTGGTGGTTTCGTAGTTTCGTTTGTTTTGTTGTCCATATCAGTCTTTGTGATCAATTCTCTCTCCTCGTTTCACACTAAGAGAAATAGAGATGTGGTGTAACGATAAACTACTCTTTTGCTTTGCAGACTTCCTCCTCCTTCGTCTATTCAACGAGTTATCTATATCTCAAACGTGAACCGTCTATACTTTCCTAACCCTGATCCCGGTATCGACCAAGTGCTTCTTAACGTCTTCAATAGGTACCTCCTTCCTGTGGAAAATACCCGCCGCCAAAGCCGCCTCTACATCCGTCTCCCTAAACACCTCTTCGAAATCCTCCACCTTGCCCGCTCCCGAACTAGCTACAACCGGAATCGATACTGAACTTCTAACCAAATCGACCAATCGACAATCGAATCCTGATTTCGATCCATCTTTGTCGACCGAGTTCAAGAGGATTTCTCCTGCTCCCAATAACGCAACTCCTTTCGCTAGTTGAACGACATCGATGTCTCTAGTTTGACGACCTCCTAGAACGGTGCATTGGTACCAACAGTAACGTTCTCCGTTCGGACCCAAGTCGGGTTTGAGCGAAGGAGAGGACTTGTTTCGACCAGAGGGAAGAGTAGGGGAAGAGAGGTCGACAGCGGAAGATCGGTGGGATTCAGGGATGTCTTCGAGAGAGTTGGCGTAAACTCGTTTGGGGTCGAAAGAAACTACTACTGCTTGAGCTCCGTAAGCGTAAGAGATCGTCTCGATTCCAGTCTTCCCACTCGGTTTCATGTCGTTCTTGATGAGTTCCTCGACGGCGAACACTGCGTCGGATCCGATCGAGACCTTGTCGGCACCACAACGGAAGTAGGTTCCAGCTACTTCGAGTGCAGATCGGGATTGTCCATCTGGGTCGACGGTATCTTTGATTCCTCCTCCAATCGTCAAAGGGACGAAAACGGTTTCGGCAGATTGTCGGACAACGTCGAGCATGGGTTGATCGTGGAGGGGGCAAGATCGGAAGGAGGTGATGTTGAGGAAAGCAACCTCGTCGGCTCCTTCGGCAAAGTATCGTCGAGCGAGGTCGACGGGTTTGCCGAGGTTTCGAACTTGACGCTGACGCTTTGCGGGAGGAGGAGCAGAGGAATCGGAAGTGGAAGTGGAAGTGGCGGAGGGAAGAGTGGTGGAAGCGATGGGATCAGTCGAAGAGGTAGAGGAGGATTCTTCAGGAGCGCCAGAAGCGGATGAGGGTTCAGCTTGAACTGGGAGCGAGTCGTCCTTCTCGTCGTCTCCATCTTCTCGTACATCATACTGATCTCCCTTCGTAACTACAAGATCCCCATTGTCATTCGCCCTGACATCCAAACAAGCAACAATCCTCTTTGTGAATCCTTTCCTGACCAAATCCTCCTTGACCTGCTTCTCTTCCCTCAACTCCTTCTTACTCGTATCGATCATTCCAACTCCACCAGGTGCAGTAGCCGTCAACCACGCCTCGAGTACGTCCAATCCAGCTTTCCCACTCTTTTCCGGGTGAAATTGAGTTGCGAAAATGTTTCCCTTTTGGACACTCGAAACGTAAACCTCCTCGCCATACTTTGTCAAGGTGAGGATCCAGTCCTCCATAGTAGGTTGAGCGGCATCGACCCTGAACGAGTGAACGAAGTAATAACTCTCTTCTCCCTTTCCTAATCCATACGCTTCTTTGGCTTGATCTCCAATCTCCCTCTTCTCAGTTGTCCCGTTCCATCCCATACAAGGCACTGACTTGTCCTCGCCCGAGAATTTGCCGACGTGAGCAGGGATGACTCCTAATCCGGGTACTTGAGGAGATTCGTCGGAAGATTCAAAGAGTGCTTGCATTCCGATACAGATTCCCATATAAGGTCGTCCAGATGCGAGGTACTTCTTGAGGGGTTCTGCGAATCCTCGCTTGCGTAGTCCTTCGAGAGCGGAACCGAATGAACCAACACCAGGGAAGAGAATACGCTGTGAGTTGAAGAAGGGATTTAGCGCTGATTCCTGATTGATCGCTAATCGCTTTGACTCACATCAGCCTTCTCGATATCCTCTGGGTTCTTGACCCATTCGAATTCGACTCCGAGAGAGCGAACAGAGTTGGCTAAACGGAAAGAACGAGAGTAGGTCAGCTAAGGCGAGGAAGAAGAGACAGAGGAGAGTGGAGCATACCAAGGGAAGCTACGTTTCCTGCGCCGTAATCGAGGAGGTACAGCATGCTTGAGAGTGAGTGAGTTGAGGTGGAGAAAGTTGAGGAAGTGAAGAAGAGTGATTCAAATTCGGGGTGTTACGAGAGTGGGCGAAGGGAGTCGAGCTAGTGTTGTAGTATGACTCTGGTAAACGCAGGACTCGAATTCGAGTTGACTGTTGGGAAGGAAAGAGGTTGACTCTAAACGAACTTTGGCTTGTTTAACTAGTCCGACTCACTGGACCATTCAAAGATACACCAGACTATTCAATACTCACGACAAAAGCTCTTGCTATCCCTCTGAACGGTCGCCCAATTACTCTCATACTTCCTCGCTTCCTTTTACTCCTTCATCTCGAATCTTTTTTCCGACTCGCTTCGACCCTTGCAACTCTCACTACAACGCTCGATATCCACCCTACAGCTCTGCAATCCCTCCCTCTCTCCCTTGCCATCCTTTATCCCACACACGCCTTTATCTGGCTTCCTTTTTGCCCGTCGACACAATTCCCAACCTGTTTAATATGGGATGGAAAGAGACACTGATTCGGGCTTCGGCTGATTCAAAATAACGCAAGGAAGTTCGTTCCAAAGGGCGAAGATATCGTCTCTCAACCGACATCATCGTTGCTCCCTTTCCCATTCTCGGTTTACGTACTTTCACTTTATATTCGTGGAATATAAAGGACGTCGCTTAACAAGGAAGATGTTGGCAAAGAGAGACGGATCATATTGACAGAGAGAAACCGAGAAAGTACGAGAAGGAGACGGTAAAAAAAAGAAAAGGAACAGTAAAGGTAATGATCGCATATCAGAGGGGAAACAACTAAAGAAACGTAGGCACAAATCGAACGAGGAGGAAAAGTAGCGAGCGAGCGAAGGAAGAGAGGGGATTCGAAATCTTGGACGAAAAGACCACGACAGGATCTAGTACCCTCCAGCTCTCGAAGAAGACCTCCTAATTCCGCTACTAGAGTAACCCTGTCCTCCTCCTCCGCCGCTGGTCGAGGCGTAGTCCTCGCCGAATACTCCCGAGTCTGAACGGTGACGATCAGAGCGACGACGTCCTCCGCTCGTTCCGAGAGAGTACGACTTGACTTCATTGCGATTGGTTCCGCCAGCGGCTGCGAGCGATTCTTGATGAGCCTGTTGTGCGTCTGCCGCTTTGTCGGCCGTCCTGGCCATAGTCTTGGAGAATCGATCCAAAGTTTGAGCCATACTCTTGAGGGCAGCAGCGTCTTCCTCGGTCGCTCTTCCCGATTCGATTGCGTTGGCGATGTCGTATAGCGATTGTCCATGCGAGGCTGCGAGGTTGTTCGCTTTCTCGGAAGAGTTGGCGGCGGATTCGGCAGCGGTTGCGACGGAGGCTGCAGCTTGGTCGACTCCGTCACTCGCTCCTCCAGTTTGACCAGTTTGACCTTGACGAGCGGTTGATACTGAGGTTCCTCCGTAACCCTCGTCTGCCGAAGAGTCGGATTCAGCAGCTATGTTCAAGAAGTCAGAAGCGACAGAGTCAGATCTTTTCGGGAAAAGGGAGATAACAAAAGAGACCTGGTACTCACCACCATCAGCTCCAGCATAACGAGAAGAAGCATATCCTCTGGATGACGAATAACCTTGAGCACCACTAGTCGAACGAGACGAAGAGTATCCTTGACGAGACGAGCCTGAGGCTTCGGCACCGTTTGAGCGATAGCCCATCGCTGAGCTAGATCTGTAGGAAGATTGTCCGCGAGCTGAAAAGGAGAAGTCACAAGGTCAGTTCGGGATTAGACAACTGAAAGTAGGGAGGACGGAGCTTGCCCATTTCGGTGAGTTCGAATAAAGGTGAGTTGGTTGGCTTGTGAGAGAAGTAAAGAGGGATGTGAGGTGAGTGTAGGAAGAAGAGAGGAGGAAATGGCCAGGGAGACTGAGAGGATTTTCGGAGTTTCGGACAATCCGCGGACCTTCTCTTATTAAGCTGTGCAATGGGTTTAGACAAAGGGTGTCAAAGCGCTCGGTGAAGGAAAGGGAACCAACGGAAGATGCAGAAGCGAGAGAAGCTAGAGAAGCTTTTCGAAGTTCGTCGTTTCTGGCGAAAAAAAATTGGAGCATGTGACGTGCTGGGAGTAGATAGTTGCGATACTCGAGTCCCAACAGGTGGCGACAAGGGGTGGGAATTTTGCACAGTCAGGTACCCAAAGGTCGCTCGCACCCCTCGCGAATCCGCGTCGCACTCCTTTCCTCGTCTCATCCTTGAGCGTAATAGCGGATTGCCCGAGGGCGTTCGATTTCGGCTCGAAAAGGGGAAAAGGAAGAGTAAAAGAAAGAGGGGAGCGACTACAGACTGAAGGGAGTGTACTAATAGGGAGAAAAGGTGCAAGAATGGGGATGGAGGGTGGGTAGGTCAAAGATCTTGAAGAAGGGGATAAAGGTTAAGTACTATAATCGAGACGAAATCAAAAGAAGAGAGATTCTCCTGCCTCACCTTGAAGAAGGCGTT
>JGI24890J29729_1000525_pt1 | contig 23272 bp, 28 predicted proteins | sample FreactcultureFD7_FD_29729 | JGI IMG/M metagenome (IMG submission 29729)
TGGTGGTGGCGGTGGTTCGGGAAATACATTAGGAAACGCTAGCACTTTTACTGGTGGTAACGGCGGGGCAGGGTTAGGTGGAGCGGGCGGAACTGCTTCTAGCGTTGCTGGTGTGCCAACTTCGGTAACGATTACTAACGCAGTTGGATCAGGATCAGTAATAACTTACACGGCAACAAATAGTTATACCGCAGGACAAATAGTTACTATTTTTGGAGTTTTAGGATTTACCACTGCTAATTTAGGCGGTGTAACGATTGCTTCTGCTTCATCTACTCAATTTACTGTAAATAGCACGGCTACTGGAACATATACTTCGGGCGGAACTGCAAATATATATTCTTTAAGCGGTGGTGGTGGTGGAGCGGGATATATTTCAGCAGGATCTAATGCTTCGGGTAATAACGGTGGAGCGGGCGGCAACGGCGGTGGTGGTGGTGGTGCGGGAAATAACTATGGAACTGGCGGCGCGGGCGGCGCTGGCATACTGTATCTTTACTATTAAGAATAGGGGAAAAAATGGCGATTCGATATGAATATAACTGCGATAAATGCGGGCGTGGATATATAGAACAAAGAGAAGTAGATTTAGATCAGATAGTAAAAAACTGCGAATGTAGCGGGACTTTCAACCTTTCAAATGAAACACCTTTAGAAAATATTTAATAGCACTATACTTAATTGATACTGAACCATAAAAATAATAGGAGAACAAAATGGGTTTGTTAGATAATCTTGCCAAAAAAGTGGCGGAAGAAATAACTAAAGCACCAAAACTCCCTGCTGGAACAGTAACAATGACCGAAACAGAAATGCGTAACGGTTTAATGTATCAACAACAATACGGGACTACCGAGCCTTTATTAAGAGATCAAGTTTTGCCATCCGTACCTTTCGGACCGGGAAGTCCATTATTGCCCGGAGCGATTAACCCAGTTGGAGATCGTGGACGACCTGACCCACGCCGTTATGAATATCAGGTAGCACAAAATATAAATATTACTGCAACCAAGTTAGTGCCTTTTGAAACATTGAGAGCGGCGGCTGATCAGGTTGATATTGTTCGTAGATGTATTGAAGTTTTAAAAAATAAAATGATTGGTTTGGATTGGGATATTACCCTTTCAGATCAAGCGGCGGAAAGAATTACTTCGGAAACAGGCGGCGATCATCTTAGAGCGATGGAGAAGGCGCGGGATAAGTTCACGCCTGAGATTGCTCGCTTGCGCGCATTTTGGGAAACTCCGGATAAATCAAATGGTTTAACTTTTTCCGATTGGCTAATGATTTCGTTAGAAGAAATTTTAGTGTTAGACGCGTGGTCAGTATGGCCTCAAACCGCGATTAATAAAGAACTTTACGGATTTCAAATCCTAGACGGATCAACAATTAAACCATTATTAGATGATCGCGGTATGCGTCCACAATCACCGTTTCCTGCTTATCAACAGATTCTTTACGGATTCCCTAGAAGCGAATTCAGCGCGACAAGAGAAGATGAATCGGCAGATGGAGAGTTTAGTGCTGACGAACTTTCTTATATGGTGCGTAATCGACGTACGTTTAGCGTTTATGGTTATTCGCCAGTAGAACGTTGCTTACCGCTAGCGGATCTATATTTAAAGCGTCAAGCGTGGCTTCGCGCGGAATATACCGATGGCGTTATGCCGGAAATGATTATTGAATCGGACGCTACGTTTGGAAATAACCCTGAGTTATTGCGCGCGTATGAAAATATCCTAAATGATGATCTTTCAGGACAGACAGAACAACGCGTACGCGCGAAGTTAATGCCAGCAGGTTTAACCGTAAAGCAATTTGAAGGTTACGGGGAACGATTTAAAGATGTATTAGATGATTACTTAGTCACATCTATTTGTGGACATTTTGGAATTATGCCAACCGAAATTGGATTTACTCCTAAGTCGGGGTTAGGCGGCAAGGGACATCAGGATGGAGAAGCCCAAAGCGCAGAATTAATTGGTTTAATGCCGTTGGCTAATTGGATTTCAAAGATGATCACAAACCTTTCATATACATATTTAAATATGCCACGCGAACTAGAATTCGCTTTAATGCCATCTTCTCAAAGCGATACTAAAGAAACTGCTGAAAGAGATGACGTTCAAACTCGCGGGGGACGTAAGACAATTAATGAATCACGCGCGGATCTAGGATTACCTTTATTGGATACTCCTGAGGCTGATATGCCAATATTGGTAGCGGGATCTTCCGTATTCTTGTTTACTCCGGATGGTTTGGTTTCAGCAGGTGTGCCTGATCCTGTTACTGATCCGCTCGCAACTGATACTCCTGATACTCCAGCCAAAACCCCTGATACTCCAACCGAAACTCCGACTAAAGCGGAGAAGCAAGAGTTGGGGAGATTTGAAAGATGGATCGAAAAGGGAGTCAGAAATCGGACGTTTAAATTTTATAATGTAGATCCGATAGTAGGCGAAGCGTTGAATAGGTGTTTAGAAGATGGGGATATAGACACGGCGCGTAACCTAATTTCTGCCTATATATCGTGAAAGTTTGGGCGGCAAAAGAGATCAAGGGACGGATCTCAGCCCAAAATGCGGTTAAAATTCGCGCAGTAATTAAAACTTCTTTTAATGCGCGCCAAATTGTTGAAGATTATTTAGGGTCTAACCCCGATAAAACCGATAACGAAACGGCAGACAGAGTAAGGGCAAGATCGTGGGTAATGGTTCACGTTAGAACCGATCCCAAACCTCTAGAAAAGGCGATTAACCGAGTATTAGCCGAAGGTTGGGCTACGGGTAATAAAGCGGCGCGATCGATGATTAAAACGGCGGTAAATAAAGCGTCGGTTAGTTCAATCGCGTTGGATCCGACGGCTGACGTTTGGGCTGGATGGACGCCCGGCGATGAAGCGGTTGCGTTATTGGTTGATCCGCCAAGCGGATTAAAAACTTTAATAGATAATTCTCAGAGTACGGCGCGAAGTGCGTTAAGCACAAAATACGACCAAGTAGGCACGGCGTTAGCGACAGGGTTTAGGTCGGGCGAATCACTAGCGAAAATGACCGAGCGAGTAGCGGGCGTTATTGACGATCCATCTCAGGCTTTGACGATTGCTACGACAGAGATGAGTAGAGCAACCAATCAATCTGCGATGAATTCGTATCAAAACGCGGGTTTAGGGTCGGTACAATGGTTTGGGATAGATCCTTGCCCTATATGCGCAGAAAACGATGGCGAAATTGTAGCCCTTGGCGATGATTTCCCTAGTGGCGATTCAGAACCACCAGCGCACCCAAATTGCTTATGTACGATTTTGCCAGTAATCGACGAAATGGCTTATCGGGACGTTACGGATCAAATCGATCAAGCGGCTAACGACGCGTTTAATTTTGCTCAAGCCCGCGAAGGTGTATTAACAGATTTAGTTATGGGATTGGCTGACGCGACAAATGCTACGCCAAACGGAATGGATTACCGCTTAAAACAAGTGGGTTCAATATCTCGCAAAATTGCGGATGAAATTAAAACGGGAGCGGCTAGATCACCCGAAAGCGCGGCTCATAAAATGGCGGATCTTAACCGTTATACCTTGGTTTGGGACAATAAAAATTACGTCCAAGGGGTTAAGGATTCGTTAGATTCTTTAATCCAAAAGGGCTACGAAACACGCGTTAAAAACTATTGGGAACGCGAAGATTATCGCGGCATTAACGTAGCGGTAAAAGACCGAAGCGGAAAAGAATTTGAAGTTCAATTCCATACTACCGAATCAGTAACGGTCAAAGAAGAACTTCATAAACTTTACGAAGAATATCGCGTAGAAAAAAATGACGCTAAACGCTGGAATTTGTGGAATAAGATGACCAAATTGGCAGGAAAAATCCCTGATCCGAAAGATTATCAAGATCTGCTTAAAATAGGCGATTTAAAACAAGTTCGATTTACCGATTCAATGGGTAACGTGCGCGGGACGACATCATCGTTTTCTAAATGGTATAACGTTAGAGATACTGCGCCTAAAAAGGTTGCCGAACAAGTGTTTAAGCCTATTGAACCTATGCCTGTGGTTAATGAACCTATTAAACCTATGGATGTTATGTTTTCAGATAAGCGAAACGCGGAAATTAAAGCCCAAATAGAAGACATCAAAGGTAAATGGGTTATATCTGAAAAGGATCTTTTAAAAGAAGTTAAAAATAGTAATTCTGCTATGTATGCTACGGTTAAGAAATACTACGAAGATTTTCACAAAGATTTACCATTTAAAGATAGAAAAATTGCCGCAGAAGCCGATCTTACTCGATTAATTTATTATATAGAGAATAATAATAGTTACGAAGATTTTAAATCTATCCTTGCTCCCGATTCTATTATTAATCCAGCAAGAATTTCAGAATTTAAGCAAGCGGAAATTGTTGCTAAAGAAAAAATTACGGAAGCGTTAAAGAATGGAAACGTAACCATAGCGATTAAAAAAGATGATTTATTCAAAGTGTTTGAAGATGGTCGCTTTAAGAATCAATTTGAAATACAAAAATCAAACGGATATTACGATCCCGAAATGAGATCAATAAGCGAAAAAACGGTACAAGAAGTGCCAGTAAATATTGATCCGGCAGAGCGTCCGATTTATGGATTTATTAGTACTGGGGAAGAAATCAAAACCACCGTACCCGACGAAAGCGCAATGAGCGGTTTGGCTAGAATTTGGGACAATAAACTTAGCCTTAATAGCGAAGCGGTTAGTCAGTATGGGGATATTCGCCTAGTTTTAAAACAGGACGTAAAAGATCGCACAACAGCGACCATTGGCGATTCACTTTATTCAGGAGTTATCGCGGATAAGGTAACGGCAGAAACTCCCGATTTATTAAATATGGGTTTTTACTATAAGGGTATTTCAGTAAACGGCATTTATCCGTCTATGAGTTATTTAGAAGCGCAGATTACTGGCGGAGTAAAGGTCGGAGATATTGCCGCGATCTATGCCCCTCAAAAAGACATTCCAAATTTAGTTGCTAAACTAAAAGAGTTAAATTTAAATATTCCGATTGTGCCTAGAAAATGGGGGATAGATTGGTAAAAGGAACCGTTTTATATATAGCAGAAGATGGATCAGAGATAATTTTTGATCGATTAGACGGCAAAGAACCTTATGCTCACGTTAGATTTCCCGATGGGCGTGAATTTGAATCTAATAAACTTGGTTCAATTTTGGCTCGCGGCTATTGGCAACCCGCGCCTGAATGGAATAAATAATGACCAAAGATCGATGGTTTTATAAAACAGATGATCGAAACGACATTCTTGCTATATATCGGTTAAACATTAACGATGATATTAAAAAGGTTACGGAATTGGTGTGGTTGGACAACGCGTGGATAGTAACCGATAATTTGGTACAGATGATTACAGGCGGAGAATTCTATTTAGACGAAGTAACGCGGGAAACCGTTCAACACTTTACTCCTTATGTAGATACAAACGAATATAAATCAGAATAGGAAAATAAAATGGCATTAGTCCACTTAAATAGCACCGCCGGAACAACGGCAACAATGATTTGCCAAGTTGAAACAGGATTATCGCGCAACGTCGCAGTTCAAATTCAAAACGGGGATAGTGCGTCGATTTGGGTTGGCGATTCAACTATTACAACATCGGGTGTAACTAAGGGACATTTAATAACTGCTGGAACAACATTTCAACTTTGGTGTAATTCGGGAGATAAAATTTACGGCATTTCTGCGGCTGGTACTGCGGCTGGTGCAGTTGTAATTACCTATTCAGGAAACTAAGGAGTAATGATGAATAATTTTTCAAACGCGTATGCGCCAATTGTTAAATATGACAAAAACGGCGATGGAACTCTTATGGTTTACGGTAAGGCGACAGATGATTCATTAGATATTGACCAACAAATCTGCGACGCAGGTTGGCTGGATCGCGCTATGCCCGAATGGTTTAAATCCGGCGGAAATATCCGCGAACAACACTCAAATATTGCGGCGGGAGTTGCGAAAGAATATGAATCGAAAGAAGATGGTCATTACATTACTACTCTTGTTGTTGATCCCGTTAGCGTTAAAAAAGTGGAAACAGGAGTTCTTAAAGGCTTCTCAATAGGGATTAAATCTCCGCGCGTAGTGCGCGATACTAAAGCGGTAAATGGTCGGATTATTGATGGTCAGATCGTAGAAGTGTCGCTGGTAGATCGTCCGGCAAATCCTAACGCTAAACTCATTATGGCTAAAAGCGTTGATGGCGAATCTTCATTAGTTCAAGTTGAAGAATTTCACGAATTTAAAGCGCCACTTCCAACTGAAATTTTTAAAGAGAAGAAGGTCAATAAAGCGGGCTTGCTTATTAATCAAGCAAAAGAAATAGCCCCAACAATTAAGAAGTTCGACGAAGCGGCATTTTCTGCGGCTCGCGACGCGCTAGCGCAGTTAGTAATTGCGGAAGCGACAGAAATGAAAGATGGCGAAGATGAATCTATTTCGCTTAATATCCTGCTTAACGCAATTCAAGCGTTATTCCAATTTCACGCCCACGAAGCGGCAGAGGGAGAAGTAACAATGGAAAATGAAACAACGGAATTGGCGGCTAAAGAAGCCGACGCGACTACTTTGGATACCGACGGATCACATAAATCCGTTGAAGGCGAAGAAGTAATTGCTGAAGTTATTCCTGCTGAAGAAGTCGTTGCTGAGGAAATTCCAGCAGAAGTGGTAGCCGAAGAAGTTAAGGCTGAAGAAGAAGTTTCAACCGAAGAACCAATTGAGGTTCTAGCGGAAGAAAAAACCCTGCTCGGTGACTCACAAGTCGCTGAAATATTGGAAAAAGCCGTTAAGAGTGCTAAGGAATCTGTTCAAACCGAGATTGATCTTATTAAGTCCGAGAAGTCAGCGGCAGAGAATAAGGTCGCGGAACTTGAAGCAGAACTAGCGGTAGCGGTTACAAAAGCGGTTGCTGGTGGACCAAAACGATCAGCAATCAAAGCAGGAAATGAAAACGAAAATAACGTGTTGCTTGCTAAAGCGGATGATTATGTTCGCAAGGCGGCTTCAACAACCGATCCGGATCTCGCTTCGGGTTACCGCGCGTTGGCAAAAGAGTTTTTTGCTAAAGCAGGTAAGTCTAGCGATTCCGAATAACTCTTAAAGGAGAAACCAAATTATGGCACTAGAAATGCCTCGCGCTAAGGATCTATTTGGCGACGTATCAGCAAAGTCTGCTGCTGAGAAGATGGAAGATTACACAAGTGCTCTTTCAGAATCTCTAAGCAAGTCTGTTGCTATGCCGGGTCAAGCGGTCAGCGCAACATCTGCTATCGAATCACTCGTAGCAAATAAGTCCCTATCACCAGATGTTTTATCTTCACTTAATACTGCTCTAACTGCGCAACGTGGCGCAATGGGTGATGTAGTAAAGGATATTTCCCTTACTTCACCACTTTCATCTTCTTTCGCGGCGTTCGACTTGGAAGCACCTGCAAAGTTGCTTACACCACGTCCAACACCACTTCGTAATCGTATCCCACGTAAAAAAGGTGTCGGTACTGCGCACCGTATTAAGCGCGTACTTGGTTACACTGGTACAGGAACTGGCGGAATTGGAAACACTTGGCCAGGAATCACAGAAACAACAACAACTACTTTCGGATCTATTGCTTACGAGCGCGGACCAAAGATTAGTTATGCTGCCGATGATTTAATTCTTCCTTACAACTCATTCTCTCTATCAGATAGCGTTTCGTTCGACGCTAACTTCTCAGGTCTTGGCTTCCAAGATCTACGTCAACTATCTTCAACTTCAACACTTTATGCAACAATGTTGATGGAAGAAAGAATGATGTTAATGAGCCGTGGAACTGCAACAGGTTTTGTTGGCGCTCTTGCAGCACCAACAGTTACACTTTCAGCAGTTACCGCAACAGGTTCACAAGTTGCTCTAACTAACGGAACAACTTATTATGTTTATGCAACTTCAGACGCTGGTGCTTTTGGTGAGTCTGTTCTATCAACAGTCGCTTCACAAGCAATCACAACTGGTCAAGTTGTTAAGATCGTAGTAAGCAACGTTACAGGTTCTATCGGAACAAAGATTTATGTGGGAACTTCAACTGGTGCGGCTAACGCTCACTATGTAGGTCGCATTACATCTCTAACCGGTTTCATTAACGGCGCAGGTGCTTCATCTCTAGGTGATAACGTTGTATTTAATACAACTGGCACACTCGCTTCAACAATTACTGCTGATACCTCTGCTTACGCAACTGGCTATGATGGAATTATCCCTACATTGCTATCTTCTGCTAGTGGAGCGATTAACGAGATCAACTCTGCGTTCTCAACCGCTAACCCGGGTGTTGAATATCAGAATGTTTTCGCAACTCTCTATGACGCAGTTAAGGCTGATCCGGACGAAGTTCTAATCAACGGTTCAGATCGCCGTCAACTATCAGACGCAATCAAGTCAGGTTCAACTGCTAATTATCGTTTAGCGATTGAAACGCCGGGCGAAGGTGGAATCACTTACGGTTCTATCGTTACTGGTCTGCAAAACGAAGTTACAGGAAAGGCTGTTGGTCTAACCGTTCATCCTTGGCTTCCACAAGGCGTAAGCCCTGTGCTTTCCTACACACTTCCAATTCCTGATACGCAAGTTTCAGACGTTTGGTCAAACTATATGGTACAGGACTATATGGGCATTTCTTGGCCTGTAAACCAGTTCTCGTACGACTTCTCAACATATTTCCGCGGCGTATTTATGTGCCAAGCACCTGCTTGGAACGGAATCGTTTCAGGAATTGTTTCTGCTTAACAAAAACTGAATATAGAAATGATCGTGGTAGTCATATATCGGGCTACCGCGATCATTATTCGGAAGGGATAGTAAATGCCAAAGATGGTTGCACCTGATAAGGGTGTTAAACAAACAGACGTAGGCGGTTACCGTTACAACGTTAATCGACAAGGCGTTTATAATGTTGAAAGTAAAAAACACGTTGAATTAATGAAGCGTGAAGGTTTTATTGAAGCGTCAATGATGGGCGCAGTTACAAACGCGGATAATATTGGCTACACTTGTATTGCTTGTGGGTTCGGGTCGTTTTTTAAAAAATGCGGTAAATGCGGAAATGAAAATGAAAGATTAGAAACGGATGGATCAGTAAATGACTAATGACGTTTCTCCATTATCACAACAATTTTCTATCCCTTATTTAACTTTAACTGAGTTTAAAAATGCGCCTACCGCTATTGATATTGATAATTTAGTTTTTAATTCAACAGATCCGGACGCGCAGGACGCCGAATTGACTAACGTCATAGCGCGCGCGAGTAGTTACGTCGATACGTTTTGTAATCAAATTTTGGGCGCCAGTTCGGATACGGAACAACAAAGAACTCGAGTTAAACGCGATGGGTCTATTAGATTTCACCCTAACAATTCACCAATAGTTGCTTTAACTAGTTTGTGGTACGGATCAGATCCGACACAATTAACTCAAATGACCGATCCGTCTATTTGTTGGCTAGAATCACAACAAGTAATTGTGCCTTCTAATGGACTATCGACCAATTACACGTCTCAAGGATCGCTTTCGTTAGGATCTTTTACTGGAAACACCACCGAATGTTATTTAAAATATACATACGTGAATGGTTACGCTAACGATACAATAGTCTTAGCGACGGCTGGACAATCGACAATTACGGTTGCCAATGGAATTGGATTTCACGCTGGATTAATGCTCAAAATTTATGATGGATTAAATTCAGAAAATATAACAGTTGGAAGCACCTATACATTTGGATCCAGCACCGTGCCTTTAGCCAATCCATTAAATTATTCACACGCCGTAGGGGTTTCAATTAGTGCGTTACCACCAGCGATTAAAGAAGCGGCTATTTTGGTTACAACGGCTATGCTTAAAGTGCGTGGCGATAATTCAATGGTTATGAACGTTACTACATCACCCGGTCATTCAACTCCCGGCTCTCAGGCTATTGCCAGCGATATTGGTATGGCACAAGAATTATTGAAACCTTATAGAAGAATTAGATAATGAGTAGATCGACAGTTCGCCAACAAGTTGCCACGTATCTTCAATCGGGATATATCTCAGGACTAAATCAAATCTTTACCTCATTCCCTAAGCGCATTAATTTTCAAGTAAACGCACAACCCGGAATTCCGTCTCGCGCGGCTCTTATTGTTTTTATTCAAAACGAAAACGAGTCGCGTATTGCTATCGGGGGCGCACATAGCGGATGGAAGCGCGTCGATTTTAATTTAATTCTTCAGATTTATTTTCAATCGTCTCAAAATAGCGCAGAAAAAGCGATGGACGATTTTGATACACTTATTGATAGCGTCAAAGATAGGTTACGGGCAGATCATAATTTCGGGGATACAACGGGAAATATTGTTTGGCAAGGCGCAGAGCCAGCAATAACAACTTCGTATGGAGAACCCGCTACATCCGATGGTGGAGTAACAGATATATATGCGCAAATTCAATTCTTAGTAACTGAAATGATCCAAGCCTAACAAGGAGAATAATGGCAAATTATAAATATACAGGGGAAGATCAGAGAGTTTTCCCTACGATCGGCGTAATCGTTGAATCAGGCGATACGTTTGAAGCACCCGATGATTTTTCCGCATATAATGTTTTACCTGTATCCGGAAATTCAAAGCCTTCCGCACCTGCGAAAGAGCCAAAAGTAAATCCAATTACAACCCCGTCTGCCGCGACAGACTTAACCGCAGGAGCGTGAATCAATGAGCGTACAAGCATCCGTTCGTAGTTACGTTGGCATAGCCAAAGAAGTAACTAAAGGAACACCAGTAGCACCAACAGATTTTATTCCAGTATTGGCGAGTTCATTAAAGCCCGTCGATGTAATTATGCCTCTTTACGATCAGGGACTACGTGGGTCAAACGTGAATTCTTACGCGTATATTCCGGGCAGAACTCATTCAACAGTAGATCTTGGCGGAGATGTTTTCCCCGATACAATTGGTTATTCTCTCGCTGGTGTTATGGGCGAAGTAACAACAACAGGAGCAAGCGCGCCTTATACTCATACTATCGCGCTTAAAAATACTGCAACCGTTGGCGCGGATTCTCAACCAACCGCTTATACTTTGACCGATTATTACGCTGCAAATGTGCGCGCGTATGGCGGACAACAATTCCACGATTTCGTATTAACATTTAACGCAGAAGGTTTGCTTTCATATACTGCTAAATCAACTGGATGGTTATCTGCAACCGCTTCAACACCTACACCGTCATTCTCAACAATCTTGCCTACTCCGGTATGGCAAGGAACTGTTTCAATCGGTGGATCTTCCGTATCGACTGCTCTTAGCGGAACAATCACTATGGCGCGTCCAGCAACTCCAATCTACGGAGTATCTGCGACTCAAAATCCTTACAACGTTTTCGTTGGAGCATTAACCGTTACTGGATCGTTTGATTTTGTAATGGAAGATGATACTGAATTGACTCGTTACCTAACCAACACTCAGCCAGCCATCGTTCTAAACTGGGCGTATGGAACTGGCGCAAGCGCGGTTCAAGTTCAAGCGACAATGACTAAAGGATCTTACGTAGTAACAGGAATCGATCGTTCGAAAGATTTCGTAACTATTAAGTGCGATATTAACGCGCAAGCAAACACAACCGATAAGGGAACTGTTGGCTATTCTCCTATAAAGTGGGTTCTACAAAACGCAAAGCCAAGCGGAACTTACGCTTAATTAATCTCCGGAAGGGTGTAAGTGGTCGATTACCTTCCCGACTACCTCTGCACCCTTTCGGGCTTTATTTGCTATGATGGAAGGTAACAACGAACGGAAGGTTCAAAAATGAGTAAAGTAATTAAGTTGCCAAGTGGCGCAACCGCCACGATCAAAGACGCAAAAACATTAAAGCAAGGCGATCGTAAAAAAATTATGATCCTTGCGGGGTCAGAAGAAAACCAAGTAACTGTTGGATTAAAAATTGTAGACACACTTTTATCAATTTTGATTGAAGAATGGTCATTTGATTTGGTACCACCTAGCGTGAAAATCGATTCCCTAGATCAACTTTCTATTGATGACTATGACGTGTTGGCTAAAGAAGCCGAAGAAGCGCAGAAATCTATATGGCCAAAGTTTGATGAATCAGGGGACGAAAGTAGCCCAAAAGACAATTAGATCGCCTAAAGTTTCTACTAAAAACAGGAACTAGAGCCGACGATCTTGAATACCCCGATGAACAATTTTTTTATTACGTTTGTGCCGAAAGGTTTGGGTGGACACCGTTACAGGTGGACGAACAACCTGCTTATATGCTGGAATGGCTTATAAATATCGCAAACGCGGTAGAAGAAGTTAAAGAAGAAAAGAGTAACCCAAATGCCCGCCATTGAAGGTTTTAGTGAGTTGATGGGTCAATTCAAAAAACTTGAAATAGACGTGCGTGAACGCCCTAAGAAGGCGGCAGAATTAATTGGGTTAGCAGTTGAACGTCAAGCCAAAATTAATGCCTCTACGGGGCAACACAAGCCCGGAAAACCACACATTATCGGCACGGGACCCGGACCGAACCGCGCGACAAATAAGTTGCGCGATTCGATTCGGAAGTCAGGGTTTACCGTTGGGTTTGATGGGTACACGGTAGTAGTCGGACCTACAATCGAATATGCGCGATCGGTTGAATTGGGATCTTCAAAATGGAAAGTTAGAAGCGATGGACAACCTTTTGAACCGGGTGTCGGTTATCCATTCTTTAAACCAGCGGTTCAAGGATTAAAACAAATGGGCGCTTTTGACACAATATTCAAACAAGTATGGCGCGGAACTCTGTTAGGGGGTGGTGAATAATGGAAGGCAGTTATCTTAAAGAACTTATTTTCAGAGTTACCGCCGATACTAAGGGCGCGATACTTGGGCTAAATGGATTAGAAAAAGAATTAGAAAAACTTAACGTTAGGGTCGCAACGTCAAAAACGGGGATGGAAAAGTTTGTTGCTACGTCAGCAAGTTTGGGAAAAATGGCGGGAATTGGAATCGCCGCTTTTACGGGAATTGCTTTAGCGGCTGAGCATTTTTCTAAACAAATCGAAATCGCTAACGCGCAGGTAGAAAACACGCTTACCAATATGGGGTTTAGCGCGGAAAAGGTTATGCCTTATGTTATTAAATTAGAAAATACTTTTACTAATTTAGGTAAAACCACGGGCGATACGGCGGAAGCGTTTAGCATTTTAACAACTGGCTTGAAATCTCCGACCGCGGCTATGGAATATATGGGAACGGTTGCGGATTTTACTGCTAAACAACATATGACGATGGCGGAAGGTGCTACCGCGGTAGTCAAAGCCTCTCAAGGTATGGCACGAGCGTTTAAGCCAATTGGTGTTACTTTTGACGAAGGTAATTCAAAGGCTGAAAAATTTACTATTGGTATGAAGAAGGTTCAAGAAGCGACAAAAGGAGCGGCGGAAACTTTTGCGGCAACGGCTTCGGGATCTCTCGACGTGATGAAAGCAAAAACTGAAGCGGCTGCGGCTGTTTTGGGTCAAGCGATGGCGCCTATATTGGTCAGAATTGCGGCTTTTGTTACTGCGTTTATTATTCCGGCACTTAATAATATGGCTAGAGCGTTTGAAAATAACAAAACACAAATTAAATTTGTATTAGACGCACTAGTTGCGGTTTTCTTGGGAAGTAAAATTATTGCTGGAATTATGGCATTTATTACAGTATTAGGATTTTTAAAAGAAGCCTATTACGCGGTAAAGGTTGCGGCATTAGCGGCTGCTACCTCTGAAATGGCGGCAGAAGCATTTTCTATTGTCGGTTTAGGGGCGGTCGCGGGTGGAGTCGCGGCAGTAATTGCTGGATTAAAATTAATAAACGGCGCGATCGATGGAATAGGAAATTCTATTGATAGCAAGTCGGGCGCGATGGGCGACTATAAAAAAATTGTCGCAAGTATGCTCGCCGATATGGGCAAAGTAAATATGAATTTAGATACCACCCCAACGGGACAACAACCTAAACTTGCTTCCGATTGGAACGCTTCGGCTAAAGCAATTCAAAGCGCGGCTATTAAAATTCAATCCAGCCTTAAAGATTTAAATAAATTAAACGTAGGACAATCGGTTGCCGATCTTGCGATTAATCCATTAACTAAATCATTAAATGACGCAACAAAAGGCGCGTTAGCGTTTGGAGTCGCAACAGATAAGTTAATAACTTTAACTAAAAATTCTGCTGCCGCGGATAAAGCATACGTTTCTTCTATGAATGACGTTACAACGGCGGGAGTGGCGAGAACTCAAGCCCTTAAAAACGCGGCCGATGTTGCTAGTGCGTCAGCAGTTCAAGCGGCTACGGACGCGGATTCTGCGTTACAAGATATTATGAACGCTCAAAAAGCGTACGCGAACGAAGTTATTTCTACTGTAAATGCGATGAGATCAGCCTTTCAAAACGCAACTAATTTTAATATTGGAACAACGGCTTCAAATATTACTGCGGCTAAAAAGAATTTAGCAGACGCTCAAGCGGTACTTGCTGACGCTCAGGCAAAATTTAAAACACAAGTATCTACACAAGCCTACGATAATGTTATTACCAATACGGCTTTGCCAGTATTTACTGCGGAACAAAGAGCGGTTGAAAAAGCGCAAGAAGATTTAGCGATTGCGTTAGGAACCAAACAAAGTCCGTTTTTAGCGACGGCAGAAGAATTAAAAATTGCGTTACAAGCGTCTTATGATAATTCGGTTCAATTAGCGCAGACGGCTGGAAATCTTTCCGCGGCTGGATTTAGTCAAGAATTTATTAATCAAATAATCTCGCAAGGACCTGATCTCGGAGTTCAATTAGGCAAGGCTATTTTATCTACTGCGCCAGCGGCTCAATCTAGTATGAGCGATTTATTTAATAAAATGACGGATCTAAGTAAAACTGGCGTTAATAATTTATCTATTCAATTAAACCAAAACGCAATTAACGTGATGGATACATTTATTAAGAATTTTGGCAATATTTCAATCTCACCTATTGATAAATTGGTTTCAGCGATTACCACTAGAATTGACGCTATGGTAACTTCAATAACGGAAGCAATAAAAGCGATTATGGCTCAATTAGCGGCATTAGGTCAGATAGCGCCAACAACTCCAACAATTCAAAATTTGGTTAAAGGCGTTAAAGATCCTAATGCGAAAATTGATCCTGTTACGCAATCGATGATTAATACAGGCACGGGATATGTTTCTTCAACGGGAGTCAGTTCAAACGATCCAAATGCAGGAACTTTTGCTCAATATTATCAAGGAACGTCGGGCGGTTTATATGGATCAACCCCGGCAGTATCTACCCCAACAACACCTTATAATCCATTAAGCGGAATGACGGTAACCATTAATAATTATCAGCCTACCGATACCGCTACCGCTATGTCCGACGCGGCTTGGGGTGCGCGTACTTCGTTAGACGTTAATTACACTTTACCTAGCGCCGCTTCTGCCGCGGTGACAACGGGTATTATGAATAAATTAAATACAGGGGGATACTAAATGGCTACCGTAACCTCACTTAATCTTTATTCTTTCGCGTTTAATGGATTTGTATTTGGTGGAGCGGGTAACGGGGTTCAAATTCTAAGTATTGAAGGATTAGAAGATCTTCCTAAATTGCGCGTTCAAGATGACAATCGCGGATATGCGGATGGAATGTTTACGGGTAGAGATTTTTATAGCAATAGAACTTTAACTTTTACGGTTCAAATTCTTGCTAGCGAAACAAACTCTATGGTTCAAAACCTAGAATATTTACAAACGGCTTTACAACCTCAGCAAACAGGAACAGGGATTCTTCAATTTCAACTTCCTAACGCGGATCTGCAAAGAGTAAATGCTCGCGTGAGAAGAAGATCGATTAAGATTGACCCTGATTTTACTTATGGTAAAGCGGTGGGAATGTATGAATTTTTTTGCCCTGATCCGTTGATTTATGACGATACCTTGCAAACCGTAGATATATCTCAATCTTCATCCGCCGTTGGACGTACGTATAACCGTACTTATAATATGAGTTTTGGCGGTGGTTCAGCAAGCAACCTTGTGATTAATAGCGGGTGGGCGACGACTTATCCGACCATAACTATTAATGGACCTGTTATAAATCCGCAAATTAGTAATGCGACTACGGGTAATTTCCTATTGATTAATTACTCTTTACAGACTTCCGACATAATGGTAATTGATACAAATCTAAGAACCGTTACTTTAAATGGGGTCAATAGGCGATCCTTGTTAGATAATACTTCTTCGTGGTTTGCCGCTTCACCGGGAACTACAATATTAAACTTTAGAGGAACAGGCACAAGTGGATCGACTACTTGTGTGGTATCTTGGCGCAACGCGTATATCTAGGAGATAAATAATGGCACTACGCACACCACCATCTTGGTTACAAAATGGATCTCACCCTGCCGAAAATGATCGTTTAACGGCGACGGGTTCATTATGGAATAGTGCTGGAATTTGTGATTACGGGGATTTAATTGTTGCGCCTACGGGAACACCATCTATGGCAGTTACCATCGCGGCGGGAAAATGTATTATTCTTGGATCTCAGACTTCTACTCAAGGTTTTTATATTGCTTATAATGACGCGGCTTATACTGCGACGATTTCTACCGCTAACGCAAGTTTGGGACGTATTGATCTAATAGTGGTAACAGTTCAGGACGCGTTTTATGGCGGAACTGCAAACAATCAGGTTTTATTCCAAGTGATCACAGGAACACCTGCTTCAACTCCTGTTGCTCCTAGCGCGCCATCTAACTCATTAATTTTGGCTCAGGTATTGGTTGCGGCGGCGGTTACTTCTATTACTAGCGGTGCTATTACAGATACGCGTGTTATAGCCTCTTTAGCAGACGTTAATATAACTGCAACAAACGTTGCTTCAAACTCGCTTGCGGTTAATACGGTTGCTTCGCAAACAGGTAAGGCGATCCGAGTTAATAACTCAGCGGGAACTCAAGTATTTGCCGTATCTCCGGCTGGTTTAGTTACTTTCCCTGACGGAACAACGCAAAATACTTCATCCGTTTATAATCCAAATTTAACGGTTAATACGCAAACTGGTTTAACTTATACGATGAACGTTACCGACGCGCAAAAGTTAGTTACTTTTAATAACGCTGCGGTGCAAACCGTAACGATTGCGTCTAACGCTACTCAGGCTTTGCCAGCGGGAACTCAAATTCAAGTTGCCCAACTAGGCGCAGGTCAAGTTACTTTTGTGGGAGCAACGACTCCTGCGGTGGTAACGATCAACGCGACTCCGGGCTTAAAACTTAGAACTCAGTATTCGGCTGCGACTCTTGTGCAGATTAGCACCGATAACTGGATTCTTATTGGCGATTTGACGGCGTAATAAAATGCCTTTATTACTGGGAATGGTCGCTGAATTAGGTAAGCGAATTAATACGTCTTGGATTAATAATATTACGGGAAGAACGTTTAGCGGTTCTGGTTACGGGTATCCCTCAAATTCAGGAACTAGCATAAATAATGCTTTAGAAGGTTATGCTGTGCAAGCGGGTTCAACTCTAACCCTTTACAAAACGGATTATACAAGCAAAATTGTTAAATATTGGTCTTTCCCAACCACGGGAAGTATTGTTAATTTTTCACAAAATATCGTTACTCAAAATAATAACAATAATAATATTATTATTAGTTATTCGGTTGCGTCAACCGAAAACGGAATTATTAAATTTGATACTAACGCTGCTACGGTAACTTGGAGAAAAACTTTAAATACAATTTACGCGGATTATCCAACTATTTTAAGTTCGGCTCAAGATTCAAGCGGAAATGTATATATTACTGGGTATATGAATACAGGCGGTGGGATTTCAAGTATTGGTGCTCAAAATCCGTTTTTATCAAAATTAGATTCAAGCGGAAATATATTATGGACAACTTGGTATAGTTCAAGTCTTAGTGGTGCTACTTCAATAAGTTATAATGCAATGTCTTTAAAAATAGGGTTAGATGGATATATATACATTTATTTTACGTGGGCGGATAGCGGAAGTGGTAGAGCACCTACGATTACAAAATTTAATTCAAGTGGAACCCTCCAATGGTCAAAATATGCATCTATTACCAGTGCTAACCCTTTAAGTTATGCAAGTATTGTAATAGATTCTTCCGGAAATGTTTATCTTGCTACTGGAAGTGCCGATACAGGAACTTCTTGTAGAATAGTTATTACAAAATTAAATTCATCGGGAACTTTTGTTTCAGCGCAAACTTGGACTTTTCCAGCCAGCAGTTATTTTGGACACAATATGGCTTCAGACATAGACGCAAATGGAAATTTATATTTTGCTTGGGAAACAGATACTCCCGATGTGTTGTTTATAGCGAAATTTAATTCTTCTTTTTCCCTCGTTTATACAAACTCGCTATCTTGCACCGCTTTATCGTCTAGTGTACCAACTCGTTCAAATTATCTTACGGTCAATAATTATTCAAATACATTTGCACTAAATTGTTATATTGCACCTTCTGCTGGCAACTATCAAGCAACTCAAATTAGATTACCTTTAGACGGCACAAAAACAGGTACTTATGTTAACGGGTCTTATTCTTGGGTTTATGCAACAAATACTATTTGGTCAACTGCAACTAACCCGACAATTACAGTTTATACTCTTGCTTCGTCAAGTACAAACGTAACGTTATCGGCAACTGCGGGTTCTTCAACAGTCACAACCAATACCGTTCCCACTCAAGTAATTACTTCGATACCATAAAAAATGGCGGTCTATCGTTATTTATTCGCGGATCTTAGAACCAATGCGATTCTTGCGGAATTGCCCCTAACGGGTGTTAGTTTTACCCAAGCGTTAAATACTGCGGGTTCATTTGCGGCGCATTTGTTATTATCCGATCCGCGTTTAACTAATTACGATATTCAGGGATCAACGATTCCTGCTCGTACGGCTATTTATGTGGATAGGGATGGCGTTTTAGTTTGGGGCGGAGTTTTGTGGACGCGGGTTTATTCGTCGGAAACTCAAACAATGAATTTTACGGCTAGAGAATTTGAAAGTTATTTTGAGCGAAGAAGAATTGTTACGAGCGTAGCCTTTACAACAACGGATCAACTGACCGTGGCGCAATCTCTTATTAATACGGCGCAATCTGCTACGGGCGGAAATATTGACATAATCGTGCCTTCTAATACGTCAGGAATTACGGTAGATCGCGTTTATTATTCTTACGAGTTAAAAGATGTATGGAGCGCAGTAAAAGATTTATCTACTTCTTCTACTGGTTTTGATATTAATATAGATGTTGCTTATGACAGTTTTGGAACTCCAAAAAAGTATTTAAGAACTGATTACCCTTACCGCGGTATTCCTTATGTATCTACTAACGCGGGCGCGCTTGTTTTAGAATTGCCCGGAAATATTGTGCAATATGAATATCCCGATGAAGGAAACATTACGGCTAACGCGATGTATGCAATCGGACCGGGAAGTAATGAAGGAAAATTAATTGGTAGCGCGTATATCACTACTCAAGTGGCGGCAGGATGGCCCTTGCTGGAAGATACCACGACTTATAACGATGTTTACGATCCGACGTTATTAACTAACTTGGCGGCTGGTGAAGTAACGGCAAAACAAAATCCGGTAGTTACGGCGAAGGTAGTTATTCCTGCTTACGTTGATCCGGTATTGGGATCTTATAAAACGGGCGATGAAGTTATGTTAAGAATTACCGATGACCGATGGGTTCAGCAAAATAATACGGGTTACGGTTTAACGGCGATTAAGAGAATCGTAGCAATCGCGGTAGAGCCGGGTGAAAATTCGCCTGAGCGGGTTACACTTACTCTTGCTGATCCAACTTAATAAGGGAGTAAATAAATGAGTTATATTAATTTGCCACCTGCGCTTTCTATGATGTTTGATGAAATAGATAAAAGATTACGTAGATTAGAAACCGCGGTTAGATTTACCGCGCCTAACGTAGCAACTGATCCAACAAATCCAAAAAAAGGTGATATTTGGCTTAACACTACGTCAAACACTTTAAAAGCAGTAGATAAAAACGGAATAGTTAAAACAATTACTTGGTCATAGTCCACAATAACCGTAAAGGCGCAAAATGAATAAATCCGACTTAGCAACTATAATTTACTCTTACACATTCGTTACGGGTGCGCTTGGATCTGTAATATGGTTTATAATGAAAAAAGCCATTCACCACGTTATACAAGAGAATATGGAAGATATAAAAATAATTAAACACGAGGTTACGCCAAATAGCGGTGGATCTATGAACGATAAAATCAATAAAGAAATAATTCCTATGCTTAAAGAGTTAAGGGAAAATCAAATTAAGATCGGGATCGAAGTTGCAACAATCGATGGCAAATTTGAACAACACGTTAGGGAACATTCATTATGAAGGCTGACGATATAATTGCTTTGGCTAAAAAAGAAATCGGTTATAAAGAGGGGACTAATAACGATACTAAATATGGGGTTTGGTATGGATTAAACCATCAACCGTGGTGCGCGATGTTTGTTTCATATATCTTTCACGAAGCGGGGCTAACCAATCTTATCGCTCAAACCCCTAAAGGTTACGCGGCTTGCCAATCGTTTGAAGCGTGGGCTAAAGATCATCATTTATCCGTACCCGTTGCCAGCGTTCAGGCGGGGGATATTTTGTTATTTGATTTTGCCAAATCGGGAGTGGCGGAGCATACTGGGATTGCCATTTCAGGGATTGATCCGCACACGCATTTGGTTTCCAGTATTGAAGGTAATACTGGTACTGACCACGTAGGAGTGAATCAGGCTAACGGGGACGGCGTTTACCAAAAGGTTAGGGCGACAACGATCATCCGTACGGTGATCCGTCCTAAATACACAAACTAAGGAGCAATATGAATATAAACTGGGTTAAAGTTCAAACAGTAGGTGGAACTTGGGTTCGCGCGTTTGTTGCGGCAACACTTGCCGCCTATATGAGCGGTTATAACAGTCCTAAGTATCTTCTACACGCTGGATTAGCGGCTATCTTGCCAGTGGTTTTGCGCTACGCGAATCCTAACGATGTCTTTCCAGCACCATCAAACACAACTAAATAATTAAGTAATACCAGCAAGCCCCTGTTCTATCGTGTAACCTATCCCTTAATTCTAGGGGGGTCATATGGCAGAGCAGGGGCTTTTTTTGGCTTTAAAAGAGTTGTCGGAAAATAACGTTAAAGAAAAACACGTGGGATGTAAGTTATATCCGTTATATGTAGAAAATACCGAAGAATCAAAAATGATCCTAGAAATATTAGATAATAAAGAAATCTCAGCCGTTAAATTGGCAAAGGTATTAAAAGATAATGGGATTAAAATAAGCGTCGATTCGTTACGTCGCCATCGAAATCGTAAAGGCGGGGTGGGTTGCCAATGTCCTTAAAAGATGATTTAGAAGAATTAAAAAAAGAAGTAGATCCGCAGATTGCGGAATTACGAAATGCGTTATTAAATACGCAAAAACAATTAGCAAAAGCCAAGATTCGTAACGATGAATTGGTAACGGCAACTCATCGCGGGGCTTATGAGGCAATGTTGGCGTTAGGATCAATACCGCCAGTTCCGGCACCGGCTAAAGATCTTAGAAAAGCAAAAGCCGAAGTTGCGTTAATTCATTCGACGGATTGGCAAGGCGCAAAAGTGACTACAAGTTATAATTCAGAAGTAATGCGACAACGTGTTTTACAATTCGCAGATAAAATTATTCATTTAACCGATCTTCAAAGAAAACATCATCCCGTTAAAGATTGCGTGGTTATGTTTGGCGGAGATATGGTCGAAGGTTTATTTAATTACCCAGCGCAGTTATGGCAAATTGACGCTTCATTATTTGGACAATTTACTACGGTGTCTCGTTTGTGTGTAGATTTTATTCGCGTTATGTTGGCTAATTTTGAAAACGTTACAGTAGTTGCTGAATGGGGTAACCACGGAAGAATTGCGGGCAAGCGAGCAGAAGTGCCAAAAAGCGATAACGTGGATCGAATGGTTTATGAAATGTCGCGCCAAATTCTTGCGGGCGAAAAAAGATTAACGTGGGAAGATTGTCCGGAAGATATTCAGGAAGTAGCGGTGGGAAATTATCGCGCTTTATTAATGCACGGCGACGAATTGGGAAGATCAGGGTTTGCTAGTCCGGCGGCTTGGATTGCGGGTGGTAACCGTTGGAAGGCTGGCGCGCACGATTATGACTTTATGGATATTTATCTAGGTCATTACCATCGCCACGCGCAAGAACCGATTCAGAAAAACTTTAATATATATTGGACGGGATCAACTGAGTCGGATAATCGTTATGCGCGGGATTCTATGGCGGCTAGCGGGTTGCCTAGTCAGCGTCTCCACTTTGTAGATCCGATCAAGGGGCGGGTTACTGCCCAGTATCAAGTGTGGCTGGACTAAAAATAGACCGCGAAATACCCCTAAATGGACTTGTAAAGGTTACGGTTTACCCCTACTTTTAGATCGTGAACGGAAAGTCCGAATCACGAAAGGGGCAAAATAAAATGGCAAAAAAAGCAACAGGTAATAAAAAAGGTCAGGAAGCATTTAAAATATTACAACAATGGCGCGAAGAAGGTGTGCCTGATCTAATTACATCTTATGAAGCGTGGAACTTAACAGGTGGTTTAGTTGGTAAATGTAATAATTATCAAACACCTATGCGTTTGGTTTTAGTCGCGCTTGAATATTCCGCTAAAGGTGGATCCGTAAAAGATTCTTTAAAAATAAAAGAAGGTGCATAAAAAATGAGATATAGCGAAAACGGAATTAAAAAGTTATTGGGCGTAAAGGTTCACAACGCCGTTGAGGGATCAATTAAAATGGAAACGCAAGGAATGTTACGGTTCGCAAAATGTAAATGGTGCGATGAAGTAATCGAAAGTTTTTTTAACGATGATGAAGATCGGATGGGATGGAGCGCATGGACTTCAAAAAATGGTCGGTGTGTCGGGTCAGAAAATAGCAACCAAACGGTTACTATTTAACAAAACAGAAGGAAGGTAAAAGAAATGGCATTTAATTTAGATAACTATCAGCCGGTATCGGAGCGATTGGCACAAGCACACGCGGATCATCCTGATCTTAGAATCCTTACGGATTTGGTTCACGTAGAGCGAAATGCTGAAGG
>JGI24890J29729_1000526_pt1 | contig 23253 bp, 22 predicted proteins | sample FreactcultureFD7_FD_29729 | JGI IMG/M metagenome (IMG submission 29729)
CCAACAGCGAGATCACATTCGTCGACGAACTCTTGAACTTCTCCCTTTCCTTCACTCAATACCTTTCCCATTTCGAGCGAAACCAATTTTCCGAGACTGTCGAGTTCGATTTCCTTGTGAGTTCGCCGCTCTTGACTTACACTGATAGAAAGAAGGAGAAGCTCACTCGTCGATATTGTCGTTCAAAGCAGTACGAATCTGTCGCAAGACCTCTCCTCGTTTTGGAGGAGCGACTCCTCTCCAATTCCTGTAAGCCGCTCGCGATGCTTTCAAAGTTTCTTCCACCTCTACCAAAGCTCACCAACTTCTTGTCAGTCCATCATCGAAACGTTATCCAAAATGCGAGGATACGAAACTTACCTTGTGGGGTAGCGGTTTTAACGTTTCCAAGTACTTCTCCCGTCGCTACATCGATAGATTGTTGAATAGGTCCTGATCGCAAGCGCTTCATTCAGTCTCAGTTTGGCCATAAGCCGGTGGGAGAGCGACTCACCTGATCCAGTCCACCTCGTGTTGAATACTCCAGGAATATCACTGCCATCAGTAGGGATGTTCAAGGAGGAGAGAACAGAACGAGCTTGAGTCGATAAAGCTCTTCGACTCGCAACAGTCTTCAAGCGTAGAGAAAGCATTGTCGATGGGAAGTGGGGGAAGAGGAAGGAGAAAGGAAGACGTATCGTCCACGGGAGGCCGATAACAGAAAAAAGAGGGGGGAGAAGGGGAAGAAGAAAAGATAGGGGCTTCGCAAACGAAAAGAATCGACGATGACGACAAACAGCGTTCCATTCCATAGAGGTAAAGTAGACATAGAGACAGACCGACAGATGTTGATACAGGATTAGTGAGAAAATAATAAATACGAACTTCGAATTTGCTTCGAATCATCCGCCGAACTTCGAATCCGCTCGCTAGCTCAATCCAATCTCGTTACGAATCGATTGGAACCGAATCCTGCTGATCCAGTAGGGCTTGCAGGTGTTGGAACCTGATGAGGAGGTGGGGGAGGAAGGGGAGCAGTTTCTTGCGAAGACGGTGCCTGAGAATGGTACGAAGGAGGAACTTGAGAAACGGTCGAGCCGGACTCGTAGCGATGTGAGTCACCATCTAGTGATTGCCGAGAGTCGAGAGGTGCAGGAGGAATCGGTTGCGACATTGATCGACTAGGTTGATTCGCTAGACCAGCACTATTCTCGGGAAACTGATCAGCTCTCGCTCACTCCCGAGATAGGAAGTGAGACTCACGGTACAGATCCGGGTCTACCTACTCCTCCCATACTCATTCGATTCTTGTTGACTTGTAGAGGTCTCGTATCGAAACTAGGAGTCGACTGCATCTCTTCTCCTCCAGCTCCGTAACCTTCCTGAGTTTGTTGTCCAGCACCGATAGGAGCACCACTAGATCTCCAATGACGAGCGATCTGTTCCGCATCTGAAGGACCGGCATCGGGAGAAGGATCGAATCCTGGTGAACCTGGACCAACATTATAACCCGAAGGAGCGAAGGATCGACCTCCATTCACGTTGATACCAGGACTACTACTCGCCATACCTCCTCCTCCTACAGGTCGTCGGAATGCTCCAGCTGTGATCGTTCGTTTCCCATCACTCGCAGTCGAGGCATTAACCGAAGTTCCGGTTGGTGTAAAGTAACCTGAAGAAGCAGGAGTCGAGTCTCCATAGATGCCGTTACCTCCTCTCAAATTGGGTGATGGTGCAGAAGGAATGAATTGGTTCGAGGGAGCTTGACCAGAAACGACGAGATCGCCATGTTTCGAACCGAGACTTGATCCCATTTGTGGTCGAATCGAGATAGGTTGACGAGGGTTTCCGCTTGCACTACGGGGAGTGATGGGACGAGGTTCGAAACCGGAAGGAGCTGGGAATTGTCCGGTTGAAGGGGACGAGGGATTCGGGGCATGAAGAGGAGAAGGAACCGTGAGAGGAACGACAGCCGGAGGGGGAGCGATGATGGAAGTAGGTCTCGGTCGGGGAGGATCGATGGGAGTGATAGGGATCGGTACGTCTTGAGCAGAAGGAGGAGCAGGAGGACCCGCTAAGAGAGGTTGATATTCACGAGGTTGCGATTCAGTCGGTTTTGCTAAAGGAGCGGGTTCGTTACGGATAGAATCTATCGAAGGTTGAGATTGAACATCGGCGGGAACATCGGGAGAAGGGATGGGTAGAGTCGAAGATTGAGGAGGAACGGGAGAGGTTTCGAGCATCGCTTCGCTAATCGTAGCTAAACCTTCTTCGCGTCGAGGAGCTTGTGTGGTGTTGTAGGATCTCGAGGTCTCGTCTTGATCGGCGTCTCTGTACGCATGGCCATTCTCTGAGTCCTTCGCTCTCGCCTCATCTTCAAACGCTTGCTGCGCTTCCCTCGCCTCGATATCTCCATGTCCACCTTCGCTCGAAGGAGCTTCTCCCAAGTAAGCCAAACTCGTACGGTTTGTACCCCAACCATCTTGAGGAGGAGCGAGAGCTGGAGTGTTCGATTGGTAACCGGAAACGGGAGTGTCGGGAACTTGATTCTGCGATCCAACTGGAGGAAGGAGGGTCGAAGGGAAAGAGCGAGGAGGTTCTTCTTTGCGGGGAGTAGCTCCTCCACCCGAGAACGACAGTCGCTGGAAATCGGGAAGTGGTTGAAGTTGCGGACTGGCGAGGGCGAGAGGTTGGTTGCTTCCTCCGTTCGTACCGAGGTCGTTCGAGTAAGCGTAGACGTTCGTTTGAGAAGCGGAAGTCGAAGTACGAGGAGAGCCTCCGTAAGGAGAATCGGCTGCACTACCTTGTTGAGCGAAAGCGGAAGAAGCCGGGGTCTGGAAGCTAGCCATCGAGCCATACTGATGGTTCTGAGGAGTCGAAGGGCCTTCATGACCGAAATCTGTCGAGCGAACTGCGTTTTCTTCAGAGTATTGGGTTTGTTGCTGTTGAGTGCCGGTCTCTGTACTGTCATTTCCATAAGGCTCCGAGATTGGCGCAGGATTGAAGGTGACACCTTGTAGGCAGCGTTGAGCTTCTTGCAGAAGATAGCTCGTTCGATCGTAACCTACGAGAAAAGCAATGTGAGCGAGTTCTTAGTTTCTCACAAGTCGGTTAACTTACCTTCGTAGTGTACTCGAGGAGCTCCAGGCTGAGTAAGCTGGGTAGGGAGCTCGTCGACCATAAGTTTCCCAAGTTCTGCGATGATTGTCGTCTTCTCCGAAAGTTCGAGTAAAGCACCAAGTTTGAGGGAGAGTCCCTCTCGAATCGCTGAACGCTTGAAGTCTCCGAGTCTACACAAGTTATCACGTGAGCTCGGTACTCCGAAAGAGAGTGAGAGTCCGCGCTTACCGAGTATCTTCAGTCAAAACGCTATTCTCCAAACCAACCATTTCATCCCTCAATTCCCTCAACCTCTGTTTCGCAGCTGGTAAATCCTTGTGTTCTTCTTTCATCTTCGACACCTGTACTCGAAAGCATTTCGTCAGTCTCACTTCAACAGCGTGAATAGCGAAGTTTTTTGATTCTCACTTTTCGTTCTTGAGCCTCAATCTTCCCACCTTGCGTATCTCTCGATCTTCTCAAACTCGCCAAGTTCTCTTCCATCGTCCTGATCTCCTTGAACTTCAATCTGTTCTCTCTCAACCCTAGATTAGTTGCGATTCGCTAGCTCTAGAAAGGAAACGAAGAGACTGACCGATATTGAGTGCTATGTTCAGCGTACGCTAACTCTGCATGTGCGAGGTAATCATACAGTTGTGATATCTTTGCGAGTACATCCTATTCCATCGAACGAGATTAGCTTCACTTTGAGGTGAACTGCGAACTAGCGAGAGTCCACTTACTCCTAAATCGTCCCCTTCGTTGTATCCCCAATCTCGAATAGCATTCGATGATCTTGATTGATCTGCAGAGAGTCGTTGGATACTAGCGAGTTGAAGTTAATTCGGTCATCAGTATCGATTGTTTCCGACATCAACAAGAGAGGGGAGAGCTCTACCTGTCTATACTACGTTTCTCTGATGTGAGTACTTCGTGTAGCTGTTTGAAATCTCCCAAATTGACGTGAGGACTATGGGCTGTGTTCGAGGTTGCCGAAAGAGGGAGGCTGGTTTCAGTGGGAGAACAGCGCAGAGAAGAGAAGGACGCTCACCGATCTTGGTAAAGAACCCTGACATTTCCGATAGAGTTTGTTGTCAGAAGCAAGAGAGCGAAGTCAAAGGAACGAAGAGAAAACACTCTTCGCCCATTTCGCAAAAAGCTGTGCAATTTCGAAGAAATTGCCTGATTCGTACATCAATCTGTCGCTACGCAGTTCTCTCTCCTCTCGACCGTAGGACAGCATCGAACGCAGACAGAAAGAACAAGTTTTCCAAAGTTACAAAGTCTCATTCTCGTAAAGTTGGTTGCGAAAGCTATTCCTTACTCCTTCTCGCCTTCTTCTTCCTCGTCATCAGCGTCCTTCTCCATCTTATCCTTGAGAGTCAAAGCAAACCATCCCGTTCCTTCCATATCCACCTTGATCAATTCTGTATCATCTCCATCCGGACAAGGGCAACTAAAATCAAGCTCCGGTAACTCCAATCCGAAATCTCTCGCAAGTTTCCTAGCCCTAGGTATCCCATGTAGATCCATCTGGTAGTAAGCACGTGCAATCGCCAGGTTATTGGTCTCGAGGAGGAACGCTTTGACGATTTCGATGCCTTGGTCGAACGATTTGGCGACCAGGATTCCTGAAGCACGAGCAATCGTTGCGATTTGTACGAGTTGCCTCCAGTAAGACATGGGGGTGTATTCGATCTGTGGAACGGACCAACCTTGCCAGTCGTCATAGGTGCCCTCTTCGAACTGGAGGACATGGATAGGATTCGAGGGGTCGAAACGTTGACCGATGACGTTGTCGAAGAATGATCCTAGACCGAGTTTCGTGAGGTGAGGGAGCCGTCCAGGTCCGTGGAGAACAGGTACCAGGTCATCCCAATCGTAATCAGTGAGCGTGCTAAGCGCAAGATGGGTGAGAGACTCGAGGTGCATGAGGGCCGATTCAAACTCGAGGAGAGGGATGAGGCCTTGAAGCTCGAGATGGAGGAGTCGTGGGAAAGAGGCGAGTGATTCCCCGATCGAGACATTACGATCGGCGGAGAGGAGGTAGAGGGAAGTTAGGGACTTGAAGACGGGTTTGAGAAGGGGCAGAACCTCCTCGAAAGAGATATCAAGATTGTCTGCTCCGGGGGTCGACCAGAGACTGAGGGATTCAAGGGAAGTGCAGCCGTTGATGACGGTCGAGATTTCGGGATCCGTGACTCCAAACCCTTCGATATCCAACTTCTTGACGTGCGGCATGCGCCATGTAACCCATTCGTTCGCATTGTCGAAGATACACCATCGAGTCAAATGAACGTCCTCAATCGATGGCATCGCCGCAATCCAATCAACAATTCGAGGCTCAACTTCGAGATCCTCCCCAACCGAGACGGGTACGGTGACCGATTTCAAACCACGAACGAGACTTTGGGGAATGTCGACCGAAGTTGGCTGAACGTAACAGGAAGATGATAAGTCGCGAAGATTGGGCAGGAAAGAGAGGAGACGAATGAGATGGACGAGGTTCAACGGGTCCATGTCGGTGAAGTTTGCGTCAAGCTCGAATTCGACGGACTGAGTATGAAGGGATAGGGCAGGACGGTCTGTGAGGGTTCGTAGGAGGCAAGAGAGTCGAGCAGGATTTTCGATTCGGATGTTGCGGTAAAGGGTCGATTCGTAGAAGGGGAGGAAGCGTTTTGCGATGAGGGCACCAGTGTAGCTGTATGTATACGCTTGGTCGAAGATGTACTGAAGGACCTCATTTGGGAGATGGAGAGGTGATCCTGTAGAACAGACAGGAGAGATCAAGAGAGGCGTACAAGAATAGGGAGAGTTGTACGTACCTTCCCGCCATTCTCCAGTACTTCAACCATCTCTCCGAACAATTGAAGTTGAAGCAAAGTGAGTGGTAGGAGACGAAGAGGGAGCTTTCATTTCGATCTCGGCATCTTCCTTGTTGTCCACAACAATGTCGTGGCTATCCTCCCCCGCCCTAGCATCACCTGATTGGATTCGACCCTATGCCCAACCATTCGCAGACCGAGTTGGTCTCCCTCAATTAGGGCCGACACTTCATCTCGCATTATACAGTTGTGTCACTTCATTCGCACTACAGAAGCTCAGCTCGGTAGTGAGCCCTCTATCAAGGCATTATCCAAAGACTAGGAGAAAGCAGGATGATTGGGATCTACACATCGTGAGCCCCTCTCCCCTCTCTTTCCTCTATTTTCTCCACTTTGGATCCGACACAACTTCACTCTCCTTCCCCTCTTTTGCGCTCACTGAACTTACACGAGACTACCACCAGGTCGGATGGGTATTCTCGTTGTTCGCCGCGCCTCTAGCTTTCCACCTCCTTCGAAATCCTTCGCCTGAATTAGGTTTCGATCCTCTCACGGGTAGCGCCTTGCGAGAAGAACGTCTCAGTGCCATCGCAGCTGGTTACTTCGTATGGGTGCGCTCTATCTCTGTCTCTCACACGTGTTGACTCGAGCTGATCAAGCCTCGAATCGCGATTAGGATACTTTCGTTTCTGCTCTTCACATCAACAGTGCGCATTCACTCATTCTTGTTCATCCAGGATATCAAACTGATAAGGGACGATATCGTTGATGCACAGCTCAAGGTTTCGGATTCTTCTTGCACGGAATCGGATGTTGTATCGCATTCTCATTCACTCTCCGCCCTTTCCTCCTCTGGTGCGGACCTGCTTTCCTCATCGTAAGCTCCATCATCTCCCTTATTGCAGCTCCCGACACTCGCTTACTGACGAGATCCCCTCTATGCGACGGTAGTGGGAAGTTTCGACTATCGTGAGTCTCTCGATCCCGCTTTCCTCTCAGTACAAGTCGTTGCTGACATTGTACCTCAACTCCCGCTAAACAGTTCCTCAACATGCATTGGTTCCTAGACAAGACTGGACGAACCGGCTCTCTTCTTCAAATGATCAACGGTTTCTTCCTCGTGTACGCCCTCCTTTCAGCCTCTTCCCTTTTCCTCTCTACCCTACTTATCCCTCTCTCGCTGTAGCTCGGCGTACATTGTCTGTCGGCTCATCTTCGGAGTCTACAATTCATTCAAACTGTTCAACCTATTGTTCTCGACGAGTTCAGTTTTGACTAAAGCTACTCAAGAAGGAACTGGTTGGATTCGATACCTCTATCTCGGTACGCTTTTCCGCCCTTTACTTCTAGCCTTGATGTGCACAGTGTGCTCACGGCGCGAATCGGTGAGAGCAGCTATCAATCTTACGATGAATGGTTTGAACTTTTTCTGGTTCAGAGCCATGTTACTCGCTTTGAGGAAAAGGTGAGTCGCTTCTCTCATTCCCTCGGCATTCCATCAATGAGCTCATGATACCTTCGTTGAGGGGCTTCGAGTAGATTCGTATCGAGTTCGAGTGCCGAGGCGAGAAAAGAACCAATCATGATCGATGGCAAGTTGCGACTAGGCAAGGGTGACAAGAAGGGACAGTAAGAAGTTATCTGTCGGTTCAGATGAGGGAGAGAAGGACGAGTATAGTATAGCAAGGATGAGTAGCGAGGTAGACGATGCATCTTCCGACCTCAAGGTCGAATGGAATTTCACGTCTTCAACAATCTTCAATCGAGCAGTCGACACAAGTCCGCGGGCGAAGTGCGCAAGTGAAGGAGCAACGACGATACGGCTCGGGTCATGCGAATAGTCTCAATCTTCGTTTGAGAAGAAGCGGCACGAAGAGGTTAAGCAGTAAGAATGACGAGTTAATGGGTGAATAACAGAAAGACGAAGAGTGTGAGATGATATAGAGCTACATGATATACGTATGGACAAAGGCAGGAGAGGGCTACATGAGCAGAATCGGAGGAGGAAAGGAACATTAGTACCGAGGAGCGGCGATGCCGATTCGGTTTTGCGATACATCCTGTCGACGTCGAGAAGAAGTGTCAGTCAAGCTCGAAGGGAGTAAGTCAAGGAGGACAGAAACGAACGAAGATCATGAACACAGACTGTGACATTGCGCGGAGACGAACAGAGTCAGCGTTGGAACTCTCGAATGCGTGATGAGCTGAAGATAATTCACCTTGAAGAAGACATCTCCCAACAACCAGGTATCTCCCAAGTTCAGATCTTGACTTATGATCGCGCCCAAACATCTTGTCGGATCGCTTTCGAGAGGTCCAAGGTTGAAGTCTGTCGAACTCGCAACATTGATCAGCTACGAGTAGAGCTTCGAAATATCGTAAGACGTACCTCGAGGATCGATATACCATTTCCGAGAGATGAGTCGGTTGAAGGTGAATGCGACTTTTGGGGGAGAAGCACAAAGCTTTTCGGTCAAAATTTAGAGTCAGCTTTTGTTTCGAGCTCGCTCAGTCGTCGAAACTTACGAATGAATAGTAACCGTTATCTTCTTTGCGAGACTGGTAGATAGACGCCCAGAACTCGGCGGCGGCATCGGGAGGAGCCTGTTTTTACAAGCCCATCAGCTAGATCCGACGGCATGTTCTCGCAAGACGGCACTCACGATGATCAGAGGAGATCCAGAATCGAAAGCAAAGTTTGCGGTTCCCCTCCAGGCGTTCCTATTGTTGGCGTAAACCGATGCTGCCACAATCGTCGACTCCGTCAGCAAGCAAACTTGCGAAGAACGAGACCAATTATGACTCACAACGTCCAATCTGCCATAGAGTTCGAAACTGCTCGTCTATAGATTTGCTGACTGGATACCACTGGACGCCAGATTTGATGTATCTTCGATCGTAGCCATTAAACGAAATCTTCGATTGGCCGGGGTTGCGACTCAAGAGGAAAGAGAAGTACTCTGAGCCTCCTTGCTGAAACAAAGTGAAGGGGAATGCGTAGGATCGAGCAGCAGATAGATCGCGGAAGGAGAGTCCTACGACGCTATGAGAGCAGAAAAGACGAGAGTCAGACGGAGCTTCGATACAGGTTGCAAGGAATGCCTACCCGTCAGCAGCCCGGGAGCTAACAGAACTACCGATAGAGCTCGCAGCGACCACATCTTGCGTGTTAACCGCTATAATTCGAGAGGATCGTCAGCATTCGTCGTTTGAACACGAAGCGACTGCAAAGACTCACTAGCTTTACCAATAGTCACTGTATCCCTCACAAGCAGTCCGTTCCCACTAGATCCAGTCGACCATGAGCTGAAGACGTTGAATTTGGTTGCTACTGCTGTTGAACTTGCTTTGTAATCATATCGAGCTTTGCCGTTACAGCTTTGATCCGTGCAAGTCGACGCAGCTAAAGCTAGATCAGCTGATCCAGTATCGAAGTATACGTTGAAGGACTGTGGCGGAGAGCCTATAGTCATGGGACCCTGCCACACTGTAGATGAAGGAGTGTCGGTTTTGAGAGAACTTCCAAACGAACGCGAGAATCGACCTACGTGATTGTCCGTCGTAAGATAGTGGTAAGATGGTAGTATCTCGCTTCTCGAGATCTTCCGTAGAGTTTACAGGTCGATATCGCATCTAGAGAAGCAAGAACGTCGGAAAAAAGGGTCAGTTGCGAATCCTTTCGTCGACTTTGCGGTATTTTTGGTCGAGGCACATCTCAGAAACGATGAACCTACGGCGTTGTATTTACTGTAGAGAGGAGTCGATCAGCCGAGTGAGGTGGTGAAGGAGAACCAGTCAACGAACTTGGTCAATCTGAGTCGTTCCGCATCTAAAGCTTCGATCGAAACAGTTCCATCCGCTTGTCGAAATCCAACATCTCGCCTGTAGCCACAGAAGAGTGATCAGTAGCGGACGAAAGCCAGAAGAGAGGTAACGAACGGACCTTTGCAGCGGAACTTCGAAGCGACGACTCTGAGCTACGCCGATCAGGGGAAGAACCAGAGCGATTGACGATGTCAGCAGCATGATGAAGAGAGAGAAGAGGAAGGCGGTAGTCAACAAGGAAGAAGAGAGAGAAGAGCCGCAAACCCGCACAATGTTGACTGACCAGGTTGCCGGGGTTTCGAAGGTTCTGAAACATTGGCATTACGATAATTAAGTGATCGAAACGCTCATGGAACGAAACTTTCCTTAGTTCGCTCTGTGCGATTGACAGACATCTTGTCTGAGAGAGGAAGGAGAGAAAGTCAGATCCGTCGAAAGAGGAAAGTAGGAGATGAAACCCTGAATTCATGTTTCGCGAGTCCGCTGCACCTCCTGAAGCCGGTGACTGAGATGGACCATTCCTGCCTCCGGTGACAGCGCCATACAGCAGTGGAAAGCTTGCGAAGTCGACTCATTGTAGTCAGAGTTCGCGTTCAGCTGTCGAGAGGCAACGCAGAAGTTCCCTTGAGGCGTTGCGCCGCTGTTCAATCAGCAGGCGATTGCAAGGGCTTATATAGCCTCAGAGGTGAGCGAGAGAGTGAGTCGGAGTCGGACGCGAGAGGGAATCAAGGTTATCAGGAAAGAGAACGGAGTTCAGCTCGTACCAGCGAAATTCCAACAGCGAGAGCTAGCTCTCCTACCCAAGTGTCGACAGATAGGACCCATATCACAGTCGTGACAAAACGTAGAGAAGCCTCGTTGAACAGCGTCGAGGGTCGAGAGAGAGGAAGGAGAAAGAAGAACGTCGGGAGTTTGTCGAAGTAGGGATCGGATTCCGCTCTAGAGGATTTTCGGCTTTGCAATCCCAATTCGAGGAATAGATACATCCTGTCAAAAGCAAGCAAGAGGAGTCAGTAAGTCCCAGCAAAGACGAGGAGAGTTGCTATATGAGAAGGCGGAAAACGGAGTAAGGGAAGTTCTCGGAGTGACTTGTGGAAGTCCGTTCTGTTGACGGCCGGAGACGTTCTGACCCCATAAGGAAAGCGGGAGAAGAGCCAGAGCAACGGGCTTACGAAGATGAGTAGCCAGGACTACATTGAGCGAACAGGAGAAAGTCAGTTGCAGTCGTTTCAGAGAAGAAAGCGTCAACTAACCTTGAAAAATACTTCTCCGATGACCCACGAAGAGTGAAGATCCAAGTCTTGACCGACGAGAGCTCCAAGACAACGAGTTGTATCGTTTGTAACTGTTCCAATGTTGAAGTCTGTATCCGATCGTGATCAGCAATGAGTCACTCCGTTGCACGGAGGCGAGAGAGGCACCTTCTTCATTGATGGCAAAGCGTTGATCACCGTTGCCGAAGCTCAGCTCGACAATTGGAGGATTGTTGCAAGGCTATGAAAGCGAAGGAAGCGGGTGTCAGCCCCGAGATAGTATGCTCTCAGCGAGATGACTTACGTAGCTGTAGTAGCCCGAACCTTCAGCGCGACTTCCGGAGAACCTTGACCAGAACTCGGCTGCAGCGTCGGGAGGAGCCTATTTCGTGGAGAAAAGTCAGCAAGATCCTTCTTCGCGTTGAGAGGAGTAGGACTTGCGATGATGAGAGATGATCCAGAATCGAGGATGAAATTGTCTCTCCCGGCCCAAGCTTGAGTTCCATTGACGAAAGCGGTCGCTGCAAAGTTGAAAACAAGGTAAGTGTCGACAGTTCAAACGGAAAGTGGATTACTCAACTAACATTGAGCGATTTGCCAGAATGTTCTCCAAGAGGAATCTAGATCCCTCCCGACAGGGAACCAGACTGGAGTTGAACCTATGATGTTGCGATCAATTCCGAAGGTAAGGCGACTTTTGCCTGCGATGCGACTGAGGAGCATGCTGAACGACCTTGCTCCGCCTTGTTGGAAGAGAGTGAAAGGGAAAGAGTATGATCGGGCAGCACTGAGGTCTCGGAAGCCTAGTCCGACACTACGAAAGAAGCGAAAGTCAGTCACTTCGAATCTCGATAGAGGCTGCGAATGAAGGATCGTGAAACTTACACGCTACAGAGACAGGACAGAGCAAGATTCTTATCAGCCGAGATCACGCTGCAGGGATAGACAAGGTGACTTACCCGTCACTCGCTCGATTGGCAACAGAAGAACCGATCACTTCTTGCGCAACAACATCTTGGTTGACAACTGTCGAGGACCCAACAGTGACAGTATCTCGAACAAGGAGACTGTCAATACGAATCAAGTCGTGAGTACTCTCGTGCCTAACCAAGAAGCGAAGTTGAGGGCTCACCCATTTCCAGCAGTTCCCTCCGACCAAGCACTCGTAACTCGGAAAGTTGTTTGATTTGCGGTCGAACTGTCGCTGACGTTGTATCGAGCCTCCTTCGATGCACAAGAGCTGTCGGTGCAAAAAGCGCCGGGTAAAGAAAGATCTGCCGAAGCGGTGTCGTAATAGACGTTGAATATTTGAGGGGGAGTCCCAACGGAGACGGTTGAAGTCCATACTAAGAGAAGCGTTGGTAAGCGGTGAGAAGGAAGAGAGCAGGAGACGGGAGAGAAGGCTTACAAGACTTTCCGTCGTAATCTAAATATCGGGTATTGGCACGCTTCTCGAGCGCGTATGAAGCGTTGTGCGCTGACCAGAACGACAACGAGGCCTGCAATTCGGTCGCAAGGACAGCGTAAGATAGCCGTTCGTGCAGACGACGAAGAGAACTCACAGCAGCATATTTGCTATTTTGAACGAAACAAGCAATCGTGTCAGCCAACCCTGATCTTCTCGAGTGACAGATCAAGAGTCAAAGAATGAACTCACGCAGTTAATCTCTCTCGCTCTTCGTCGAGAGCTTGCATGTTGATTGAACCGTCTCGCCTGCGAAAGTCGGTATCTCGTCTGTAACGCAAAATTAGCTCGTTCGAGGACAACGACAATCTCGGAGGGAGGAGCTCACCTAGCGAGAGTAATCTCGGTCGATTCAGCAAGGACAGTCGCCAGGACATTGGCGAATACGACAAGAGCTAGAGAAGGGTGCATATTGAAACGAGAGGGGAGGAGAAGCGAAGGGAGAGGAAGTAGATGGAGAGGAAGAAGAAGAAAGGAAAAAGATCGTGAGGAGTCAAGTCGTGATTGATCGAAGGCGAAAGAAACTTGCGAGCAAGAGAAACTCGCGGCAGGAGGCGAAAGCTGCGAAACACAAGGGAGTGAGCACGATTCAGAGCGAAGGGAGTCTGTGTAAAAGGGACTCACTCATGGTGCAGTAGCTATAGCGCGTTCGTAAGACGGTAGAGGAAAGAGCGAAAGTTGAGATTCACCGGATAGGGGATTTCGAGATTTCGAGACATTCTTCCAGACTCTTTCGAGGAGACGAGGGTAAAAGCTTCCGCAGAGAGCTGAGCTAGGAGAGCAAGCGCGGTGCAGGGTCAAGCAAGGAGGAGCTTGGTGATAGCAAGAGAAAGGTCGGGAAGGCGAGAAAGGAGGGTTCGAAAGAAAGGGAGGAGACGAACCAAGCTTCCTCTAGAAGCGGGAGGCGATATACTCGAGGCTTCGCATCTCACGTACATCGATCAGGGTTGAGCGTGACTTCTGTACTTACATTCCATGCGAGATCTCGAACGTTCACTTCAAGCGTTTCTTCTTTCCTTCTCCTGTTTTCGACGCTTCGCCTTCGCTCTTCCTTTTACTGCGACTACCAGTGACTCCCGCTCTCCTCTTTGCCTTGAAACCATTTTCTCCGTGATCCATGAGACAGAGACCATCTCGAATTGACTGGTTTGGAAGTCTGTCGACTTTTGGGGGAAGAGTCGAGGCGAGCGACGAGAGCAGTGTTTCCGCAGAGATGATTGGGAAAGTCGAAGGAGAAGTATGGCTTTGGAGTTGCGCGGAGAAAAGAGAAGCGAAGAGAGGTGAGACGTCGGAGGGTTCTGGATTCGGGAGCGAGGGAGTCGAAGAATCGCGAGGTTGAGTGGGCGAAGAATCGTTGCCGTTCCCAATGCTGAGGGCTGGAAGTTCGGGGGAGCGAGTACACGACTTCACCAAGGAGAACGTGACTTTGGGAGTCGTCCTGGAAAGTGAAGATGTGAGTCCGACATGAGAAGTGAGAGAGGACGCTGGGCACCTACATTTTCTGAGCCTGTGAGATAGTTTCCATCTCATCCTCGGTCTTCTCATGCTCGACAGAGACTACATCCTTTGTGACGGCAGGTGTACATTGCGAATCGACAAGCTCTGTTTCGCTTCTCGAATTCGTGACGTCGTCGATAGGTTCGCCTACTTCCTGACCTACAGGATCCTGCTCAGCAAGTTGGCAATCCTGGTCATGCTGAGGTGAGACTGTAGGGTGGAGATGCTCGTAAGCTGGAACGGGTTGATGCTTGTCGGGAAGAGCTGCATTCTCGATCTCGTTAGCGGAATTGCTTGATACTCGACTTGTGGTCTGATGCGTTTGACTGTTCGACCTAGTTCGATACTTCGCATGGCTCGATTGAGTTGAAACGATGAAGGTTCGTGAGTGCATCTTGAGGATTTTATTGGGAAGGAAACGGTTGACGAGAAGAGAAGCGGGTTGAATAGCTTGAGTGATAGGAGGAGAAAGTTGAGCATAAGAAGAAGAGGAGCTATTCAAACGTTCCGGTCAATGCGGAACAGGGAGACTCGGAAGAGAGAGAATCAGCACGCACCCGAGAAGCAACCTAGCCACTTCGACCGCCGAATCTGAATCTGAATCTGAAGAGTCTCCTTCGATCTCTTCGCCATCTTGAGCAATTCGATCTACAGTAGGTTGTTCTTGTGTTGATCGATCGTACGATTCATCAGGTATTGGATTGACGTTTCGAGTAGGGTCATTCGAAGTTTCGAGTGTCGAGAAAAGGAAAGGTTCAATATTGACTTGTTGTTGCTGCTTGATCGATTCCAATATCCAGCTTTCGTCGATTACGTTGATGTCTATAGCTCGTAGCCTGTTCCTAGTCTGATGTGAGGGCTGGTTGAATGAAACCCGAAATGAGAGCGAGACTCACCTTTGAATCAAGTCGCAGTGGTGGCTGTAAGCTCCAAAGTACATCTGTACGCTATCTACAGTATCTACTGTAGCTGTCTGTCCTCCATAATGACACCAAGCTACTTTTTTTGAAGGAGGAATTTGAGGAGAGAAAAATCCATTCATGCCGGTGAAGAGGTGACTTGCGGTAGCTGCCCTTGATTCATATATCATTACTGAAGCTATCCAGAGTAGTCAGAGCTTTGCACCTCGAGGGCGAGTGACTAGGAGGAGTCAGCGCGGTGCTCGCTTCTCTCTTGACCATACACCACTCAGCAGTCGACGCCTTCAAAGTACTAGAGAACCTAGAGAGCCCTACTTGACCAGACGAATAGCAAATCAAAGCCTCAAGCCACTCAATCCCTTTGTTCAACGTTGAATTTCCCCACTCCATCTCCTCCTCCTTCTCCCTCTCCTTCTGCCCTTCAAGAGCTCATTAGATGGTCAATATACTTATTCTAGGAGGTCTCGGTACGCCCTCTCATTCGCTACAGTGCACACTCCCAATTTCTGCTCCTCAGAGTGCACCTACCTTTTCATTTGCTGACTCGCCATTCCCTCCTTGCTTCTCTACAGGTGGTGACGGCCCTCGACAGCTGCTCCCTTATCTCTTCTCCTCGAAATGCCCCGAAAAAGCGAAACCTTCCTTCGTTCGAGTCGTCGACAAATTCCTTGCAATCCCCCAAGCCGACGCCTTCACGTTCTTTGCGGATCCCAGATGCAAGGAAACGTTCAAGAAGGGAATGGAGGATGGTTCTGTGGAGTACATTCAGGGGAATCTGTTGACTGAAGGTCAGTGAGAAGATCTACGATTCAAGTCGTCTCGTGCGAAATCTGATCTGTCTTCATGTTCCTGACTTATAGCTACGCGGACAAACGTGTTCAGTCTACCTGAAGCTCAAGGAGGTCCCGAGAAGAGTTTCGACTTCGTATTCGACTTTACTGGCGAATCTGATTTTAGGGCTCCCGATCTCGTAAGTTCCTCGACTTGCAACTTTCGATGTGAACTGAACCTCTCTCGTAGGTACACGTCGAACGAACTCTCCGACTCGCTCTACTACTCGGAGAAGCCGCAGTGAAAGCGAAAGTCGGAGCCTATATTCGAACCCTGCCAACTTTTTCGAAACTCAAGTCAGATTCAGAAATCAAGAAAGGATTGAAAGTTGGATCGGAAGGGGCGGGGGATGCAGAACCTTGGGGTACACTATCAAAATGGCATCACGAAGCGGCGAGAGGGTTAGCGAAACTCGAAGGGTGAGTCCAAAGTATCTTCGCTTTTCGCAGGAGTTTCAAGTTGATCTCCTTTCCTTCCGCTTTATAGACTTAATCTGGTATTCCTGAGACCTGCTGTCTTCTACGGGGACTTCACTGTCACTGGGTTCACTCCTCGAGCACTTATCGGGAGTGTTTACAAGTTTCAAGGAGAAACGATGGATTTCTTGTAAGTTCCGTACACTAGCTCCCAACGTTTCCCTCTTTTTGATTCTTTGATCAGTATTGGCGCTGATCATTGAACCACCTCAGATGGTCCGATTCTCTCGCTTGCAATACTGTTCACATCGACGATTTCTCCTCAGCACTCGTTTCAGCGGCGATTTGGGCAACCTCCCTCGGTTCCCGCTCTTCGATCCTCTCCGCCTACTCTGTCAACCTCCCACCAGCTATCGACTCGAACAAACCTCTCGAACCTCTCACTTCCGGTCCTTCACCTGTCAAACCTGCGAAGAAAGAAGAAAAGGATATTCGGGCGGCGATATTCAACGTAGAGGATGGAGGAGATACAAGGCAGAAGGCGATGGCAAAGTTGATCGAAGAGGTCGTTGGTGTCAAAACGGGCTGGCATGGAATCGTCATCAGTACATTTGCGAAATTGAACTTGGATGTCGTTCACGAAGACGCCAACGAAAAGGTAAGCTCCTCTTCTTCAATACCTCCTCAGTCTCACTCTGACCTGTGTCTTCAACTCCTTCAGCACCTCGAGGGATGGTCTGCGTTAATGCAAGCTTCGAATATCAATACGACTGTTCCGATTTCACCACAAGTTCCCGTCGACCTCCTTTCCCCAAATCCGATCAGCTTCGACTCTTCTGCCCTCAAACGTCTCACTGGATGGGCTCCCACTCACAAGCTCGATGCTGCGACGGTGAGAGCTACGATCGAAGGCTTCCGCAAGGAAGGTTTTTGGCCGAACGCTCCTCCTCAGAAGTGAGTTACTGTATACTCGAAACTTCTCATCCCGGTCGGAACTTGTACTCATCTATCTTCCACTTGTACAGATCGAAATGATTAGCGCTCGGTCTGTTCAACGATCTGTCTCTCGTTTATACCTTTTCGTTTATTCCCTAATATCTCGCCCTCTTCAGCATTGCAATGCCTTCGTCTTTCTTTCGGCTGTCTGTCGTCGATCGCTGTTCGCGGGCGACCCGTTCGAACTTCGACCGTCCTCGCGCTCACGGCATGTGAATGACAAAGCATTGAATAGGCCGTCAAGCTCTCGCAATTCTCGGCAAATCCTGAACGATTTGTACCGGTCTTTCTGCTACTTCGCTTTCTTCCTCGATATCTTCAACGAGTTCAACAAAGACGTCGAGAAATACCTTTTCAAGATGTCGCGGCGTAAAGATTTGATCATTTTCTCACCGACTCAGACTCGACTGGATCTTCTCCCCGGATCTTCTCACCACGAGGAACAACTTCTTCTTCGATGAACGCCCTGGCTGACGCTGCTTGTCGGGCTTCTATCGAACGATCAGACCATTCTCCCTCATCCTCTGTAGAACCTAGCAACAATCTCCCACCTCCTCCCTCGAAACGTCCCCGAAACAAATCCGCTAGTTCAACCATGTCTCGCGACGCAGATCCATCCAGCCTACTTCCAGCACCTCCAGAACCAAAGACCAAACACAGACAGGCTTGTTTATCGTGCAGATCACTCAAAATCAGGTGTTTGCCAGTGGAAGATTCGACTTCGGAAGCATGTACTCGTTGCACACGTTTGCAGTTGGAATGCCTTTGGAAGGAAGCAAGTAGGAGAGGTAGGAAGCCCAAACCCTGGTTCGTCACACTTTAATTCCTCAGTCGTCAAGGTAGAATCCGAGTCGGAATGATTCGCTGATCGACCGATTGTTTATTTTCAGGCCAGGGCCTGCGAATTCTCCCGTTCAGAAAAGCCCTCCGTCACGAACTCCCTCTGTTGATTCTCTACCCAATCCTCCTCCAGTTGCTTCGACTTCGACTGCGACGATCGAACCAGTTCAAGTTCGAGAAACACCCTCGACAGAACCGGTTCATTCGATGCAACCTTATTATCCTCCCATCGCAACTGCTCCTTCGTCACATCCAAATCCTCCTCCGCCTCCGCCTCCGCCTGCCCACGTTCATCCACATCCACCTCATCATCATCCTGCCGCTTATCACGTCCGCGACGCCTATGCGAGTCCAAGTCCCGGTTCCCTCTCCCTCGTCGACGTCGCAAGAGCGAAGGAAGCTGCATTATCGAATCTGGGGAAGACGAGGACGAAAGTGACGGCTAGACCGCAAGCTCAAACGATAGACAGAGTTGCGGATCCAATAGATCATGGGGTATTGACAGAAATAGAGGCAGCTCAGCTTTTCGACCAGTGCGTTGTCCATCTCTTGCTCGCGGTAGCCGAAAGCTCACATTTCGACCGCTCGCAGTTTCCACTCGACTCTCAATGCCTACCTCATCCTGTTCGATCGACATCTTCACACTCCAACTTATGTTCGACAAACTTCCACCGTACTCTTCACCTGCCTACTCGCCATGTCTGCGAAGTTCTTCCGACCCGATCTATACCCTATCCTACTCTCTCACGCCGAAGCACTCACTGGTCGAGCGATGGCGGAAGGAACGGCGACCGTCGCAGTCATTCAGTCTCTGTTCCTCCTTGTCTTTTGGAAGGAAGCGAAGAATCAACTAGCCTGGCTACGAGTTGGTTACGCTATTCGACTCGCTTACCAACTACACCTTCACAAAGAACGCAAAACTCCCTTTCCCGAGGACGAGTATGAAGCCCGACTGGTTGTCGACCGAGAACGCACATGGATCTGCGCTACGATCTTTGATCACCTTTACATTCTCCGACTGGACGAGGAGGAGGATGATGGATTTTGTCAAACTTCGATGATTCCTTCGTATCGGATCAATCCAGTCGAGTGGTTGGCGGAAACGAGACGTTATCAGGTGGATGATGATCTCGAACTTGGGCCGACACTAGAGTGAGTCCTGCGGGATCCGAGGGCATCTTCGAACGAAACGCTGATTCTGCTTCTTTCCACAGATGGGTCAAAGTGTTACGGCTAGCAAAGGACATCGCACATTCGCGACCTTCACATGCCAGATCTCTCTCGCATCACCTACAAGGCATTCTCGAGTCGGCTTATGATCGATGGGTGACTTCACCTCGTAAGTTTTCGCTCATTTTCGGTTCTTTCTCATATCTGATCACTGACCGCGATTGCTCTTTCAGCGCCCGATGCAAGCCCTGCCGAACGACGAAGAGCTATTCGAATCCAGTTCTTCATGAACGCCGCTTTCGTTGCTTTACATCGAGCCTCCCTCGAAGCAACTGAACTGACGGAGGAGGGATCGAGACGGTACCACGTCGAAGGAGTCAACGATCAGAACATTGCCAGATTCATCACGTATGCTCAATCAATGGTCGAATCGATCGAAGCTCTCGAAAAGGAGGGAATGATTCAATTCTTCCAAGATCTTCTCGGTCCTACACTCTACTCTTTTGGAGAATTCCTCGTGAAGCTTTACCCTGGCGGNGGCTCGCACACTCAAGCTACGATTGTCGATCTTCTTACGCGCAGTGAGTANTCTTTCTGCTTACTTCTTTCCCACTGACNTCGAAACTGACGATTCGNTGTTTCTCTAGCAAATCGAGCTTTCGACATTGCCGCTAACGGACGAGANGACACTACCCCCGCATTCATTTCCCGCTTCTTCCAACTCACTCTTCGCATTCTCGGAGTTCCTCCTCAGGCTCCTCACCCACCTCCTTTCGTCCCGGCATCATATCCTGGTCCTCCAGTCGACCGTCCCCCTCACGGAGCTTATCAGACTTATCCCGCTTCTGCAGAGCCTGGCGCTGTAATCTACCTCTCGCTCTCTTTTGTCGGCTTTCCCTGACAATGCCTTTTTCTTCGAACAGCCTCAACACATGCCGCATCCTTCCTCGCACCCTTCCTACCTTCCCGTCTCATTCGTCAACTCGATCAATGACGACACGCAATACTGGGATTCGTTGCTTCCCGGTGGAACAACTTGGTTCGATCAATCACTAGACGATTTGCTACGAACTTGAATTTGATAACGAGTCGCAACGAGTTGCAACATGTCCTCCTTCGAGAGTATGACTGCGGTCAAGCAGCTCTTGTCGACTGAAGCGTTCCGAGCGAAAGAATTGCACAAAGTGGTCAATGAGAGGGAAACAAGTTTAAACAACACCCCCATAACAACGGAATAGCAAGTTCAGCTTGCGCTCCTACCTGCTTGCCTCAAACCTTTGTTACAACTACGCATCGAAGCACTATTGAGTGAGGACATCGAGTCCCACGTTTGCGATCCTCTTTTTTTTTCTCGTGCGGAAGTCGCACGTTCCGCTGTGCTTCTTCGGGTCTCCCTTCGTTTCCCCCGCTTGGCTCATCCACCACCGAGCCAGTCGGGCTCGAAGCACCAGCTCCGTCTTCTCTTCTCTTCCTTTCCGCTCACGATCTCGAAACGAACCAGCACAAAGATCAACTCGTCGCAAATTCGATAATCAGTCCCTTCGCAAGATTCCCTGATTCGGCTCTCCTGTTCCCATCTAGCCCTCTGCCCTTAATCCACTTCCGAGCACCACTCTTTCACTCTCGGCAACGAATCACGCTGCAAAGAATGCTCTCTATCCTCCTCTTTCCTCTCCTCGCCCTTCTTCTTTCCGTCGTCAACGCAAGACCAGCTCGACTTCGCTCAGAATCGCTATGTCCGATATCGCTCGAGACATGCTTCTCTGGTAGCACGTTTGAATGTGTAGACGTACGAGTGAGCCTTTCTTGCACTCCTTTTGACAAAGATGCGAAAAGCTGACTTCGCTACCTCGACTACACAGACGGATCCGAGCTCTTGTGGACAATGTAGAGATGCTGGTGGCGTCGACTGCCTGTCGCTAGAGGGAGTAGAGAATGCAGGGTGTGGTCAGTCAACGCTTTATTTCGCCGAACTCTTCTCGAAGTTTCGACAAAAAACTGATCCCGCTCGACTTCTGTGTGCAGTTGAGGGGAAGTGCGAAGTTTGGTCGTGTGCGAAAGGTTTCGATTACCTGCTGGAATCAAGGAGCTGTGTGCCAGCCTACCCATGAGCCCTACCTTACGACTTTTGTACATAGTTCGTTTCGTTTTTCACTCCCATTCGTGCCTTTCCCTTATTACGATAGAATGCCTGCCCCACCTAGATCTTAAAGTGATGTTGTATTTCACAAATACTTGTCGTCGTAGTGGAGAATGGTTTGAAGTTGCGGACTTGCGAAGTTGCGAAAATTCTGATGCGAGGACGGAGGAAAGACGAGTTGATCGAGTAACTCCGCGCACCCGAAGCGAAGCGGTCTTCTTTGAAATATTTTCAAAAAGCAGTTGAGCCGCTTGATCAGCCAGCAGCGCGAGAGGAGGCAGAGATTAAACTGAACAGAGAGCAAAAGCAGCGTCCAAACGCCAGCGAAACCCTAGAGACATAGTTCACGGGCCATTTGGAGCTCTCGTACATCCAGTGTCGAGGTCAGAAGCATATAGAGGTTTAGCGAGTTGGCGAGTGAGCAGTCAAAGTGAGAAAGTTAAATTCGACCCTCTCGGCCACCAATGGGCAGCTCTCAACGATCGACAAGCCGGCTTTCGTTCGGGATGGTCCTGTACCAGCTCAATTCTAGTCGTCGATACAGCTCTCACTAAGGATTACGACCTCGGAGGCTTCTTCGACTTCAAATCTGCTTACGACTCTCCTCCTCCTCGACTCATCCTGCGCGCTTTTAAGCGTATCAAGATGCCTTCTCAAGTACGTAGTATCGTATGGTCACTTCTGACTGCTGGTGCTATGATTTCGCTCATCGTCAATGGCCGTCAATCTCACCCGTTTGAACGTCGTCGAGGATTCCCTCAAGGCTCCCCACTCTCTCCTATCCTCTTCAACCTCTTCCTCGACCCTCTTCTCACTCGACTCAACGCTATCGACGGGGTAGAAGCATGGGGTTACGCAGACGATCTTGCAGCGGGAGCGAAAAGGAGGGCGGGAATGATTTTACTGCTGATGGTGATGCAGGAGTGGGCAAGGGAATGGGGAATGCGCTTCAATCCTAAGAAGTGTAACCTTATTGCACGAGCGCCGGTATTCCGGGGACAACTGAGGGGATTAATGCTGGAGGGAGAGGAATTAAGCGTTGTTGTCAAGACTTGCTACCTGGGAATGGAGCGAGATGGTCAACGATTACAGATGAAGTCGTACCTGGATCGAAAGGTGGACGCTATGGATCGACTCCTTCGAGGACTACAAGCAGCTGGAGGTCAATGGTCCCCCCTAGTTCGACTCGCTATCTATCGCACTTTCTGCCGCTCTCTTCTCGAATACGGTGCACCTCCCCTCTACCTCTACCTTCGCAAGCTCCCTCAAAAGCAACGTATCCGTAACCTGGTCGGCCTCGAACAACATCACACAAATGCGGTAACTTGGATTGTCGGTCTCACAAACTCACGAGCTCACGGACAACTCGCATCGGCAATGTCTGGCCTTGCTCCCCCTCTACTTCGACTCGAACATCTCGCTCTCGGACTGGCATGCTTCCTCGAAGCTGCTCCCGTCAGTAACCCAGCCCGAATCCTCTTCCTCTCCGAGCGACTTCTCCGATTTCCTTCAAGATCTCGTTATCTTCACACCCTCGGCCACTTTCCCCTTCACTCTCTCTTCGTTGACCACAACCGTCGTCGTACCCAGTCTCAGCAGCTCCCTCTTACCCGAACCACTTTCCTTCGTCAAGACTCTCTTCGATACTTCCGATGCGAATCCGGCGCTCTCCCTACTTACATCGACACTTCCAATCGCCCGAACGGTCTTGTCGACGGCACACTCAGTATCGCATCACACTCTCATCGACGTCTCGCCATCAGATGGAGAGCCAACACTTTCGCCTATCCTCTTCGTTGCTTCGTCTGCGATCAGAATTTTCACCGTGGTTGCGCGTCACACGCCCTCGAATTCTCGCCTCTCGTCACTACAAGTATTGAACAAGGGGAGGAGGAGGTGGAGAAGATCACAGCAGCAGTCGCAAGGATCAATCGCGAACGGGATGGAGGAGGTTGGGGTCCGTCTCGTCTTCGAGTCATGGATTTCCTCGTCGGTCA
>JGI24890J29729_1000528_pt1 | contig 23187 bp, 43 predicted proteins | sample FreactcultureFD7_FD_29729 | JGI IMG/M metagenome (IMG submission 29729)
ATAGAGCTAGTCTCTAGTTAATGTAATTTAATAGAGCTAGTCTCTAGTTAATGTAATTGTCAAGCTTCCTTTGTCAACTAACTCACAAAATATTTTTTCTANAGGTGTATCAAGATACTCTCTAGTTTCAAGATCATCTACATTAAGCCAGCTAGCTGTACCTGTAAATGCCATATCTGAATTAACCTCTCCTTTAATTGTTATAGTTAACATTTTTTCCTCTTTGACTTTGAGCCAGCAAATAAGAGATCTAGAATATCTACAAGGTAGTTTTTTAAGTACTCCACCTACATCAGCTACATGCGTAGCTGATTTAGGATCGCAAACAATAAACCCTTCTGGTGGATTATATGTACTATACATTAATTGACCTATAAGTTCTAACTTGAGTGTGACTTAGAACTTCATTGCTTATTTTTATTTCTTCTTCTGATACATTAAGAAGCGTATCAACCAAAAATACTATACGAGTTACGCCTGCATTAATTAATAAACTTGCACATTTACTGCAAGGTTGTAGTGTGCAGTACGCAATTGCACCGTCTAAACATACTCCTAGTCTAGCAGCACTAGCTACAGCATTCTCTTCACTATGTACCACATATGGATACTTAGTAGGTCTTTCCCACTTAAGTTCAGATTCTCTTACACCTTTTGCAAACCCATTATAGCCAGTACTAAGTGAGTGACCGTCTACTGTTGTAATAACAGTTCCAACTTTAGTATTAGGATCTTTACTTCTAAGTGCTTCTAGTTTAGCTACATTTAGAAAATGGGCGTCATCTTCAATTTCTTTTTCGCTAGGAGGCATAAAAGTCAAATTTAAACTTGTATAGACAGCTTCATACTGTGATTTAGCTCTTTTAGTTTGGTTCATAATTTAGTCCTGGACAAGTACGTTAATAAGTCAGAAATTAAATCAGAACATACATTCATAAACAAACATACTGCAGAAAGTAGTCCCCCAATTATTCCTAATATCCATGTTAGTAATGATACTGGATATTTTTCAATCCAAAATCTATTTATAACGCTAGAAAGTAGACCACATACAAGCCACAATTCAACAAATATCATTTTGCTTTGTCCAATGTAAATGTTGTTTCTTCTACCAGTTTACTAGAAAAATATTGTTCCCATACAAACTTTTGTTTAAGTGCTTGTTGTAGTTTACCTGGATCAGTAGATTCTAGTACTTGCTTGTTTCTGTAAGTAAGTATAAACTTATCGTCTAATTCTATGACTTGAACGGGTTCTAATTTTATCTGCTTATCCATAGATAAGCGACCCCAATTAAGGCCTAAACATACAGTAAGAACTGTAATAAAAAAAGGGATTGCATACCAAAAATTACGTAGTAAACCTTCAGTATAACATATATGGTTATACACTAAACAAAATGATAACACTGCCGCTACACCTAATACTATCAAAAAAGCACTAAACATCTAAAGTCTCCTGTACATGTACAATAGGATTAATTAGTACTAATTGTTTGGCAAGTTCTTCTAGTTTGAGTGCTTGTTGTGTAAGCTCGTTACCAAATGTTCCGTAAAATTTAAGTTGTTTATAAATGTCACTCAATTTAATCTCGTCTCCAATTTTAAGTGTTTTACCTTCTTCGCTTTTTTTAAGTTCAGTATAATTCATAAAACCCATAATATGGGCCATCTCAATCAAACTTAGGTCAAGCAAATAACCTGCATTTTCAGTTCTTCCAATTAGTTTCAAGCTTTCTTCCTTGATTTTGTAGTTTTTTCCAGTTGCAATTCAACTTCTGTTAGTTTTGCAGCTTTCATATATTTTAGTACTGCTTGATTTAATGCAAGTACAGTTTCAGGTCTAACTACTATTTGGCCTACACCGTATCCAATAGTTTGGCACATCTTTCCAATGTACTGTTGACCAGGATCAAAAGCAGCTACTGCCAACGTTACGATTTCTTCTTTCAATGTTTCTGTGTCTGGTTCCTGTAATTTGCTCATAGTTCTTCTGTGTATATTTCCATTAGCATATCTTCTATTGCTGATATATTGGGTTGTAATTTCTTTTCTGAATCAGACAATAAATTATATACAGTATTAAGATGTTGAATCTTATCTTCAATTTTGTCTGCTTGCTTGGTTACCCAAGACAAATTTATGTCTTCAACCTTCATCAACTTTATATCCATTAATTCTGCAGCTAGTGTAGGACTAAAATTTTTAATAACAGGTGCAAAGTCATGATTTACAAGTAATTGGATTCCTTGTGCAGCTACTCTATGTGCAGCTACAATAGCTTTTGGTAGTCGTCTTAAAAAGTTTTGTTTAGTAGTTTTATGGTTTAGCTCTAAAGATGCCCAGTCATTGATTTTGTCAGTTTCACAAGTACGACCTTCAATTTGTATGTACTTGTTTATATAACGTTTAAATTGTGCGTCAGCGTAGCCTATGTGAGCATTTAATATTGCACAACTACAATGATAAAGAGGAAATGAATTACGTATTTTGGTACTCCACATTAATTCACTATTAAATAATGGAGATTTAATTACCTCATAACAAGTAGGGTTGCCTGAAGTTAACATTAAAACAAACTTAGTTAGTTCCCAGCTTTCTACGTCACCAACTAAATCATTTCGTTCTACTAAAAGTGTGTCTTTGTTTTTAAAGGGACTTATAATATTTCGCAATGATCTTATATATATAAATCTAGTGTCAGTATCAGAACTAGGAGTATCAAGTCCATGCATTTTGCTACCTACTACTGTTTCATAAATAATTCTCATTTGTTACCTGTGTGTATTAGGATTTTTGGTATTCAGCTAGCCATTTATTAATAGCATCAACCAAAGAAAACTCACATATCTCTATATTTTTGTCTTTATTGCCTTTACCTTTTACAATCCAACTTCTAATAAAAGTAGTATACGATTCACCACTTGGAGCACATGCATTATGACCTTTGATAGCGTAAGATATGGAGAACATATTTTTACCGTCATTATCAATACTAGGACCAATTACTTTATGAATTATTCGTTCAAATTCTTCTATGTTTGTCATAATTGTCATTGTAATGTGTACCACTCCCATATGTAGCTAGTAGTAAAGCACCTTTGTGTTCTACCAGTATTGTTTACTAGATCAACATACCATACAGGATCTGCTTTAAATCCGCAACATGCATGCTGTGTCAAAGGATCAACAGATCTAATATGAACAGTTTCTCCATTTTGAGAACGCCATACTTGACCTGGTTTAATATCTAATTTCAAGTCATAGCCTCAATTAATAACATGCCTGTTAACCAACCAATCATGGTCGGCACAAATCTAGCAATGCAACCAGGTTGTAGTTCATTAAAATGCGGATCCAAATATTTTTTAGATAGTTGTACGTCTAATTCAGATTTAAACCATAACATAATCTTGACACCTTCATAATTTGTAGCGTCAAGATATCTTACTTTAATCAAACTATACAAGCCACAATCTTTTCGGTTAAGTATTGTATAATTTACTGGATTTGGATTAGGATCTAATGTTTTACAAAGCCAGTCACTCATATTATTTGAGTCTGCTATTTTAAAACTATTCCCTTTTCTAAGCTGTTCAAGATATGTAGTCCATCCAAACTTATGATAAAATGCACAGGCAGCAATATCTACACCCATTTAACTCTCCATTTCAACACTTTCTAAGTATTGTTTTAGTTCTTCTACTTCAGGAAAACATCCAAACATATCTTCAAACGTTTCATTTGGATAGTCTACTATCAATATTGAGCTAGAAAGTATCATAATTTTGAATAAATCTACACTAGCGCCTGTTGCCTTCCATTCAACTATAGCTTTTTCAAGTCTATTTGAAAGTTCTAATTTAATGGTATTGTTCATATTAATTATTTACAAATTGAGAGCTAAGCATGTCAGCACTATGAAGTGCAAATGCTTCAATGGTTTTGGGTGTTACAGGACTTTGCCATTCATATCTACCATGATGTGCAAGTATAATGTGTCCTATTTCTTGAACTTCTTGTTCACTATAACATTTACGTTTAAAGTTTGCAATCATAAATTCAGCATAACTACGAGGTAAATGATAAATTAGTTGTTGATGCTCAGTTGCTTCCCATCTAGAATTAATTTTTGGTTTAGGTTCTGCACACTTATAATCCCAACATTTACCATAATCATGCCATACACCAGCAACAATTAAGTGTTCGTTATTAAAGCCAGGAATATTCAGCCCTATTTTAAGAGCAAACTCCAGAACTTGTGCAGTATGTACTGCAAGTCCACCTGTCCAGTTATGATGATAAGCTTTGGCTGCGGGGCTAGTCCAAAATAATGGGTCGCCAAGTACTACGTTAATTAAGTTGCCTGCACGTGCAGGAAGTTTAAATTGTGCAACTAAACTTCCTAAAAATTCGTCAGCAGCTTCTACAGTGTCTATTGGATGCTTTAGCATTAAAATTCCTTGTAAGTTACAGATTGTAACTACACTAAATTTTAACTTCCAGTTTACTTATTAGTGAACCGAAATTGTCTTGAATCTGGATCTTTAATTAAATATTTACCTGTAGCAGTATAGTATTCTTCTTCATAAGCTCCTGCTCTTAAATAGTCTCTATTAGGAGAGTCAATTTGTCGAGTCCAGCCTGACATACATTGTGTGTATTGTCCTGTGCTACATGCTGTTGTTTCAGCTATATCTAATTTTTCACATTTTTCATTAATACAATGAAAAGCCCAGTACACTGCAGCAATAACAGGTAACGCAATTATTAATCCAGTAAATCTTAAAAATTTTTCAAGTGCAAGATTAAATGCATCTCTAGAAGAAAATGCTGAATTTCTACCTTTAACATAACCTTCTTTGTAACTACTATCAACTAATACATCTATTTGATTTTGAATCATAGTAGATACAGTAAATCGATCAACTCCGTCATCCATTGTAAGTAATATTTCTGCTATAGTTAAGTCTTTTTTCATGTATTCCTATACCTAGATTGACTAATCATTTTAATTAGTATTCTAGCTTGATTAATTGCATCTGCTCGACCATCATGTCTTCGTCCAATAAATTCTAAATTCATGTATTTCATAGCATGATCTAAACCACAATTAATAGGCTGATCGTAAGTAAATTGGAACCAAGTACTTAAATCTATAAAAGTTGAATTGAAAGGATAAGGAGTTAAATGATACGCACAATCACGTTGAAAGCTAATATATTCTTCACCCCAACCGCACCAAGCAAATCTACGACTACCTAATTTACGTTCTAGGTTACGACACATAGCATGAAAAGTCATGCCTTTACTTGCTTGTCTTGGAGTGATGCCAGTTAATTGAGTACAAAAACTGTTAACTTTACTGCGTACAGGTTTAACATAAAAACAACCTGATTGTTCAATTTGTAATGTAGAAGTATTAATTAAACAATAACCAGTTTGAATAATTTCTGTGGGCATACCTGGTACGTAATCAAGTGAATTATGATCTTGACATGTTTCTTCTACGTCAATCATCAACAAGTGTGAATTATTTTTAAACATAAAATTTATGAACAATGAGGGCCAGTACCTGCCCATTGGTACTGGCCCATACACATTATCTACGTAGGAGTTAAATTGTGCCACTTGTTGGAATCGAACCAACTTAACTAGTATTAACGATGTCCACGTAAAGTGACGTAAATTGTTTTGGCTATTATTAGGGAGGTAAAATAGTAGCCAAATCTTTAACCAGTAATTAAACTAGTTAAAACGAATACCACTGTTATTGAACGGCTTCTAATAGCACTTGTTCGTTGAGTGATAACAACTGATCTAAATTAGATTAGTTCAGTGCTTGATTCGCAAATCAAAATATAGACTAGTAATCTAAGAACAGTGGTTTTTTTCTAAATGATAACTATTCTCATTCGGTCCATAAAAATATACAGGTAAAAGTTCTTGAAACCGCGTTGTTCGATTATTAATAGATAACGACTTCAATTCGACCCATAAAAGGTTCAAGGGCAAGATTTATACTTGATCTCCGGTTTATATGTCCGTCGCTCTTAGCTATTGAGCTACCCTCAAGATGTCAGGATTAATACTAATTATAGTACATGTTGCCACATGCTATACTAGAAACCTTAAAATAGAATTTGGAAGCTACGCCGAGTACTTGCACCTCGCTTAATGATGGGTTATGAGCCCAACTCTGACCTATGCCAGCCGCCAGCTAATTGTTGTCTAATTCCAACTGCCACCACACTTTGTAACATTCCGCCTTTTCAGGCTGCTACTTCCAATGGAACTGAAGCTTGGTAGTAAAAGCAGAACGTCGCCTCCTTTCGAACACGACGCCTGTACTCCTTCTACTAAACTGGTAGATGAGCTATTTAAACTAGTCTCTCCTAGAAGTCATACCACAAGCTTATTAGGTTTCCCTAATAAGGAGCAGCAGGTATCGCAGCTTGTTGTCTACTCTGGTATTGAGTAGTAAATCTTGTCGGGACTAGATGGGAAATCCTTTCCAGGGCCCACCTAGCCTCGATTCGTTTCCTTGATTCAATGAACTAGTTTATAAAGACCTGTCCCACGATTGAGTTGCTTCATAGTATAGATAATGATCTTTAACGGCTCACTGAAATCGATCTAGTACATGCGAAATGATCTGTACTAGCCACTGGCTCCCAGTGTATTGTCATTTAAGGGACACTTGAACCTTAACCAAAACCTTATTCAGGCATATCGATTAAGAATTAAATTGTATTTGGACGAATAAGATTGTTACCACTAGGGCTAGCCCTAGCTTCTTTCATATAGTAAGTGGTAACGATTCTCATTCGGTCCTGAAATTGATCTGGACAATATTTTGAGTATCATTGGTTGATTGATTTTCTCAGCAGAAATGTGAATTTTAATGTAAGCTAGTTGTTTGAAAAGAGTTTAGTCTTTCGACTTTGCAAGATTTGAACTTGCTATTTTATCATTTGTAGTGATTTGTTTATCCGGTAACCTTTTCAATTCGGCTCACAAACTTTTAAATTTACTTAAGTTTAGGGGTTTTGACAGATTTCTTTTTTCCTTTTCCGTCAACCATAAAACTAGGAAGACCTGGCTTACCTTTTATGCCACCATCTTTTCCTGGTTGGCTTGATTTAGATTTCTTCATGTATACCTCCAATAGTTAATAGAGTAAGCTTATTAACATTATCGTTACTTGTTCTTGTTACCTGACATTTTATTTGCCATTGTATCTATAATTTTTTTAGTACTTGGTTTAATTACACTTGTTTTTTGTGTGGTGTGACCTGGATTCTTCAAAACATTTTTAATTGCAGCCATTTTATCTTGTTTCATACTAATAATAGAGGAAATCATTATTTAATTTGCATCAAATCGTAGTGATGGTTCATGAATTCAATCTTTTTTGTCAAAGTTTCAAGTGATTTATCTACTAAATCAAGGTTATCTTCTATATTGTATTGATTAGGCCAGTGAAATGTCATTCCACCTGCTAATTCAAAAGCTTTTATTTGATAACTTGCATCATCTACAAGTAGCGCATTGGGTCTAGCAACCCACTCTTTTTTTTTACATGAAATTAGGTTATTACAACCGAATACTTCATACATTCTATAAGTTTTAGGTGCCACACTTTCAGGCCAAGAACCAGGACTTGTACATATACTAACTTGTCCGTTAGACGCATCATACAACGTAGTGTACAATTTGTCAGCCCAAGGTAATTGAGGGGCTTGTAACCAGAAATCTTGGCCTGCTTCATATATATCAGATTCTAATTGTTCTCTTAGAATTCCGTATGTATCACGTAAGATATCAGCAACACCCCAATCTGTTCTAAGTTTATTTCTAACTTCAGGTGTCTTAGTTATTTGATACAAATTTAATACTGCATCATTCCAGCTAAACAGCACGCCGTCCCAATCCAATAGAATTGAAATAGTATTAGGGTTAAAATTATTCATTTTAGGTTCAAAATTTAATCAAATAGAATATAACACCGACCCTCTATTAATATATAATGAAAAAAGACATTAATAAGTTCGGCATATATTCCATCAAGAATACAGAAAACAACAAGTGTTATATAGGGAGCACAACAGAATCATTTTCTATTAGATGGACTTGCCATAAGTGTAATTTGAGAAACAATAAGCATGTAAACAATCATTTACAATCCTCGTGGAATTTATATGGAGAGAAGAGTTTTGAATTTACTATACTCGAAATTGTTTCTGGGCTGACAAATATTTTAGATCGGGAACAATATTGGATTGATCAGTTCGATTGGGATCAATTGTACAATATATGTCCACGGGCAGGAAATTCACTAGGTAGGAAACACAATGATGAAGTGAAAGCTAGGCTAAAAGAATGTAACACTGGTTCACTCAATCCATTTTACGGTAAGAAGCACACTCCTGAAACATTAGAAAAGATTAGCGATGCAAACCGTAAACGTGTTTGGACCGAAGAATCTAGGCAGAAAGTTAGCTGTAAGAAACTGGGAATGAAAATGTCATTAGAAGCTAGAATCAATATGAGTCAAGCTCAAAAAGGAACATTAAAACCTGGAACTAGTCGAGCACTAAGCAAAGAGTGTAAATTGGTATCACCAGACAAACAGATGCACATATTCAAATCCAGAATCGAAGCAGCTAATCATATAGGGTGCGACTCTTCTACACTTAGTAATTTGTACTCAGGTAAAATCAAAACCTGTAAAGGCTGGACGTTGGCTGGTTAACTTTTTATTCTTCATCTTTAACAGTCCTTATTTTTTTTTCTATGTCCATTAACAACTTCTTTCTGTAATCGTATTCAGCCTCAGTCACTCGAATTTCTGTAAGGTCACTAAATTGTACAAAGTAGTTGTAGTATGAGTAACATGCATGTCGCTGTTTATGTACAGCACTAACTGTTTTAGTAGTACAGTATTCACCATCAGGTATATCAAACACGTATATAGACCTAGATTTACTGGGGTAATTATCCATTAATTTTCTGTGTACTCGTACATTTTATTAAGGTCAATTCGGTAACTACCAAATTTGATGTTTTGAAACTGGTCTAGGTCATAGGCGTCACATATATCTCTAAGTGGTTTTGGTAAGTCTACTAGATATTTTGTTTCTTTATATGTATGCCAAAAAGCCAGTCCAGTACAAACTACGTCTCTTAATCCTGTTCTACTCAAAGCTAATGCTACTGGATCTGTTTCACATATAAAAGGAGAAGTAATTTTGTCTTTAGAAGTCCCTCTTTTCTTGGTGACTATATCATAGGGCGTGATGTCAATATTTAGTACGAACATTTTTCAACTCATTTTCTATTTTGTGAACCGAAACTACTCTTGCTTGATCTTTATGAAATGCAACTTGTTGTTTACCTTTAATTACATAGCGTCTAGGTAGTCGATATTGTTTGATAACGAAATTATTTTCAATTAATTCTGATGTTTTTTCTGAAAACCAATTTAATACATGTTCTTTTTTAGCAAACCCAAAATAACATGAAGGATTACCATCTATATCAAAACATTTTTCCCATTTTTCACAAGAAGGAATAGGACGAGAATCTGAAGTAAGATCATTAAAGTCTTTAATAATATCACTTCTATAAGGTCCAAGACCAGATGTAAGATGCTCTACTCGAAAAACATTCATAATTACCCTAGTAAATCTACGTTAATTTCTTTGACTGCTAAATCATAACTTTTAGCTTTTTGTTTTAATGACTCTAATTCAGTCTTAGAGACTTCTAGTTTATCTAGATCAGCCCAGCATGCACACCAATCTGGATCAATAGATTCTAGTTGCGCCCAGCTTAAAAATTCATTACTGGGTTTACCGAACCTACTTGAATGGTAATCAGAATCTGAGTAATACAAAGTACAGCCAGTGCTATTAGCTGTTTTTACTGTATGTAAATTATCTTGATAATTAAAGTGTATATTATTATTGTAGCTATCACTACTAACAATCTGAATTAATTTCCAGTATTTCCCAAGATAATCTTTTAGTGAACAAGATTTAATTCCTAACTGCTTGTCTATTTTTGAGTTAGCTAAATTATTTATCTGTATTTCTATAACTACCACTGCAATTACAAGTAAAACAATAATTATATCTAATATCATGCAGTTACCATTATTTCTTCAAGTTCTTTGGTTGCTTGATCCCATAATTCAGCTTTGCGTAATAGTTCTTGATAATTATCTTCTGACTTAATTACTCTAGGACTAAACTCTTTTAAAAGATCAAATTCTTCCTCAATATCAGCCCAGCTTATAAAAGTAGCGCTATCTTCATAAAATCCACCTGCTTTTTGCCTATTGACTATAGTACAACCTTCAATACCTACACCAAAAAACATGCATTCTTGTCCTTTGTTATTTCTATAAGTTTTATAGGTTCTATTTTTACTTGAATCAAATGATTTCTTATTTACGTGTTTTTCAAACTCTAAGTATTTTTCGTGTCTCTCTAATGTCCACTCTACTGTTTTAATAGGTACAGGTTTAGTAAAATTAGTTACAGTTTTATTTTTATTGACTACTTGGTTAAAATAATAAATCGTAATAAACATTACGGTACAAATAAAAATTACAGCCATAAATTCAAATAAAACCATAAATATCTCCTAAAGCTAGTTTTTATTAAGTATGTTTGTCATCAAACTTGGTAGGTTAACTAGCAAACCTAGATTTTTAGTTAGTCGCGACTTACTTGGCTCATCTTAAACCTAATACCAGGCAAGGAGGTACCTGGTAAACTTACTACTCCTGGTAGTCACGTAATTCACTTGTATCAAATTCAATGATCAAGCTACCAAGAATAAAAACTAAAAAAAGGACAATGAAAATTGTAAACAACATGGCTCAACCTCACACAAACTAAACCTTAGAAGAGATAAAATTTTCTATCTCTAGTTCTACTTCACCATATCGAAATCAAACTCTGGTCCACATCGCATCACTTTTAGACCTTGTGTTTCCCACATTCTAGCAACACGTTTACGATCATCAAAAACTAACCTAACATTAAAATTAAATTTGATCTTGGTGTTATAGATTTCTAACTTAACTACGTCATCAGTTCTGTGGTCTCCACATTTTCTCATCCACAAATAATCATAAGGTACATTATGATTTTTTAACCAGTTAATTGTTTGAGTTTCAGCTATCTGAGTAGCTTCTCTTCCACTTACAATCAGTATTTTAGTGTTGGTTAGCGTCTTCAAAAACCAAAGTAATGATTCATCTATGCTATCAGTATCATATTTAGTATCATCATAAGGACCACGATCATTCATATGCGCTAATGTACCATCAAGATCCATTATAACTGCATCAGGCAAATAAGTTAATACTTCAGGATCTACTGCATCAATAGGTGTATTGGCATAATACATTTTAAGTATTACATCTCGTCCAACACTAGCATCTCTAAGTAAATCTTGCTTAATGCACTTGTCTACACTTACAAAATATTCTGAATTAGGATCTATAAAATCAATCATAACAACAGGTATTCCATACTTTTTAGCTATACTAGACCAGTGTGAAGCATATTTAGGTCCTAGGTTAGTATCATCAGATATTACGCTCAGACCTGCGTCTAATGCAGCCTTAACAGCTTCATCTCGTTGTCGAAGCACTTCTTTTTCTACTTCGTAATTAAACTTACCGCGTTTCCACTTAGGATGAACAGATCTAAGATCATCACGATTTACACGTACCAATCTATATTTAAGATCACCAGTACGAGCGCCATCTGGATTGTGAAGATAAGCAGACTCGCCTACCATTTTACGTGCTAAAGTTGATTTACCTGATCCTGGTAGACCGCGTGTAAATATAAGTTGCTGAGTGGAAAAATCTATATTGTGATGGGTTTCGGGCATGTGGATCCTCTATTGATATATGAATGAAAACTTAACTAGAACGTGTCCAAAATGTAATGCTACTATACATTATAAATGCGCAAGTAGTTACTATGGAGCACGAGGTCGAAACAGTGTTTGTCTAGAATGCAAAGCAGAAAATTTTAAAGGCACAGGCAATCCTTTTTATGGTAAGACGCATACTAAAGAAGAGAAGTCAAGAATGTCTGTGAGTGCACAAAGAAGAACTAGAACAGAAGCAGAAATTGAACAAGCTAAAACTCAATTAGCTAAGGTCACAAACAAGAAACCAATTTACGACTGTTGGCTTGAGAAACATGGTAAAGACATAGCAGACCACAAATTAATAGAATTTAAACAGCTTCAATCTCTTAATCAATCTGGCTCTGGCAATCCTATGTATGGTAAACCTAGTCCACAAGGATCAGGTAACGGTTGGTCTGGCTGGTTTGAAGATCATTTCTTTAGAAGCCTAAGAGAATTATCAATGATACTTCTACTAGAAAGTGATAACACACCTTGGACTACAGGAGAATCAAAAGAATATAAGATTCAGTACCTAGATCCACTCGGTAAGGCGAGAAATTATTTTCCAGATTTTATTACCGACACTCATATCATTGAAGTAAAGCCTAAAAGATTATGGTCTACACCACTTGTGTTATGTAAATCAAAGTACGCTATTCAGTATGCAAAGTCTCTTGGACTTAGTTATGAACTAGTAGACCCGGAAATGATTCAGTATCAAAAGCTATCTGATTTAATCGATAAAGGCCAAGTCAAGCTAACTAAGAAGTACCAAGAAAAGTTTGATAATTATCTTCCTACAGACAAACGTCTGTGAATCACATGAACGAAAGTTAGAAGTGAGTCTCGGTTTGGATTCCAGGTATTTACACGTTGCATCCACCACATTAAATCAGGTATCTTTATGTCTGTCCCAGATACGAAACCTGCCTTTGCTGTAGTGATAGGACATCCACCACTTTTACATCTTAATTCTGGTGTCCAGAAACTGTCTGGGCAATCGAAAGGGTAACCAACTGGAACCTTAAAATAAACATCAGTAAACTTAAGGTTCCATAAATCAGGTAGCTTGTACTCAGTTAGCTGAATAAGTACAGAGCCGTTTGATTGTGAATGTGTAATCACAGACTTCCAACGTTCAGTTCTTATGCCCTCTAGTCTAAGTTGTTCTAATTGACTGTCGAATTTATCCATAGTCATCCCAAGATTTTCTGTAGCCATATTGGCGACGCAGTTTGTTCATGATTCGACACCTAGCAAGTCTAGATTTAGGTTGCGAGTAATGACTGTAACACTCACCGTTGTTCATATCAAACAACTCTTGGGGATCAAATCGTTCACCGTCTTTTTTGAACCTAACTTGATGTACCAACTGTTTGCCTGTATATTCACGTTGAATTACTATTTCATCATAATCAATCTTTTTTGTTAAGGTGCTTAACTTAATAGGTCCTGATTTGAATATGTAAGGAAAATCACACATCATACTAGCACCTTCTTGTAAATCACAAGCAGCATCCCATGCTTGAAAAGGTGTTTTAAAAGGGCCTGCTACTTTTGCTCTTTGACCGTCAATACAAATTCCAGGTCCATTATCGGACCATGATCCAAATCCTACTGCGTAATAAGGCATTAATTCTCCATTATATATTCCCATTCATGATCATCAATCCAAACAGGTTGGAGTGGGTTATTGTCTGTGTATACCCACTCCAACCAATCTAGATAATCTGCTTCTAGTATTTCTTGTTGAACTACTCTTTGTTTTAAGCCGTTATAATCATACCAATCATGTGTATGGTGATGTGTATGTACTTTATGAATTCCGTACCTAAAGTTATCAACATACATCCATTTGTATTGATGTCTGCCTGTAGAACTTCTAATTTGACCGAGTACGTATCTTTTATAAGTACTTTCTGTTATTAACTTACGTATCCACTTCTCTTGAGTTAAAGGTCTACCTAATACTCGATTTAGATAATCATTATTAATATCTTCAAAGTCCCGACTGTTTTTAGTTTTTGCTGGCTTCCATTTTTTAGTCCAATAATCAATTTGGTCTTCTGACCAATTGCTCCAATTGTATTCAGGGCTTTTGAAGTTTACTATAGCTTTGTACCAACTCCAATAAGGATAAATACGTTGATGTAAAGCAATAATATTTAACTCTTCATCAATTTCTTTAGAGATCAACTTTTTTACACGTACACGTCGTTTACCTAACTGCCATCTTCTTTCGGCACGACCTGGTTGCTTGAATTTAAAATGCATTCCTGTCTCCTAGTTACAATTTAAGTAACTTAATGTTCAGGTACTTTGATTGGAAAAAGAATTTGTCTTTTTATGTTACAATTCATTTTGCTCCTTTTTAGCTTGCCTACGTAATTCTTTAGTTGTATGTTTAACTTTATCAGAGTGAAACCTGCTAAACGGTATTGCAGTTTGTTCTTGACTTCGCGAATTATTTGAACTTGATTTCTTAGAGCGCTTTTTTGATTTTTTCATTGATCACTCTTGTTAAATTTTAGATAGTTTCTTGTTTTTATCAGTGTTCATTTTAGCGCTATATTAGGTTCAGGAATAAATACTTCACTATAAACGTCCTGCATTTTTAGCATATCTGACCTAGATTCTTCAAACATAGCAGCAGATCTGTAGTCAAGCCAAATAGAATATGCACTAGGTCCAGGACCATTAATTTTTGTGATAGGAGGGTTTTTATTAACAGACTTAAGTTTAATCTTTCTGACTCCACTTTCAATCTTAGAATCTAAAATTACCCACTCCCACCTAGATTCAGTATGCGTAATATGTTCACCTACTAATAGATCTTCCCATTCTTCAATGTTCATTTAATATTTGTCCTTTAATTGATTTTGTACTATGGCGTCATTTAGCCAATGTTTACTAGTTTGCACATGATTTGGGCGTACAAATTTAGCTGCTAAATGTTTGTATTCATGATATTTAAATTGATCTGCTACTCTTACTACATATCCTTCACTAATATCTTGAAGTTCGGGCTTGTATAGGTTAGCTATTAATTGTTGATCCCAAATTCCTCTGTATAACACAGGTACTGTGTGTAAAGACATAATTTCAGCAAGCTCAACAACTTGATCCCAAGCCATACAAATGTCTTCTTCCCAAATTCCAAATACTAAAAAATAAGAACTTAGATTTGAATATTTGATACTATGTTTGGCCCACATATTTTCACCACAAACTCTCCAACCATCAGGAATTTCTTTGGCTAAGCGTTTTTGCAGTTCTAATATATGTTTACGACTTGGATGTGGAGAACTACCGGCAGTACTACGTGTGTGTACAAAATCATTGTAGATAGTGGTATTTTCTCCATCTAATTTTTCAGTTACTACAACTTCTCTGCCTTCAAAGTATTTCAAAGTTTCAATACATCTATCATCGTTTTGTAAGCTCTGACTCCAAGGCAAATGCATTGTTTTAGGATATTTGATATAAGGGCTAAAAAGAGGTAGTACTCCGCCTATGTTAAGTGCTTTTTGTACGTTCTCTTTAAAGAATAATTCACCTTTTAATCTATTACCATTAGGTAATATAGCATTGCCCCATTTATCATACTTAGCCCACTCATCTAAATGGTTTGGCAGTATTATTTTGGTTATGCCAGCTTTTTCTCTTAGTAATTCACAAGATATATTTGTAAGTTCAGCAGCTAAGTGACAAGTAGGACAAAGTGTAACACCATTATTGAGATAGTAACCTCCATCATCCCACAAACTACGATCTAGTATATGATGTGCATCAAGTCCTGGTTCACCACAAATAACACACTTCCATTTATCTCTGTCAAAAGTTTGTTTTGTGAATTCATATCTTGTAAGTAGTTGCATAATTTCCATTTACTAGAAATTAATCACGTTGTCACGGTAATTCTAGTATCAATCCTCGATCATAATCACTTCTATATCCGTAACTCATAGTTGCATCAATATTAATTACTAATCCTGATGCATAGATTTCTGGTTCTCTTTTTTTATGGCTAGTATGTCCGTGAACTACTTGTGTTGCACCCATTCTACTCAAATAAGCTTTAATATCTGCTATAGATAAGTAATTCCAGTACCTTTCATTTGTAAGCTTACACCATAACTCATAACAACCTTCAATACTAGAAGATTTATCTTTAAAAGCTTTGTTTATGTTTGCAATTCTAGTGTCTGGATCCTCAAATACTTGACCTTTAATAAGGCGTTCATAATATCTTGAACCGTCTACATGTTGAAACAAAATATTGTTTATTTTACACATAGCAGGGGTATCTATTAAATAGTCCAAGTAAATTTGGTTTGTAGGATCAGCAAACCAATTAGAATCTCTATCATTTCCACCATTACACTGAAAATCAAAAAGAACACCAGAATTAATTTCTTTTGATTGAGTAGATAAAGCCATACAACACATAAGAGCATCATGATTGCCTTTTAAGTGTATTACTTTACCACCTACTTGTTCAGCTTGCTTAGTTAAATTGTAAAATAATTTAACTACTTCTACACCAAATTTGCCTCTATCAGTTGAATCTCCACAACCAACAAGAGTGTTAGTGCCAGCACACCAATTTAAATTTGAATCTACAACTTTATGTGTTTTTAATAGTGAAACAAATCGATCAATATCTCCATGGATATCCGAAACTGCGTATATCATATAGCTCCAAAATTTTTTTCAAAGTTTTTTATTACTGTAAAGGATCGCGCAACAAAGTTTCAAAAACCTTGTTTACTACGTTTCCACTTTAGCCAGCTCTGAAACCATGAAGTAGATTCACGAGATGTTTTGCCGTTATTTCTTTTTCTGCGCTTAAACCTTTTCAATTTGTAGACCAAATCCTAGTTTCCCTATACTTACATTTAAGTCGTTATAGCTCAATCTAAAGTATATATGTTCAGAATTACAAATCATAGCATATTGACATCTAGTGTTACATAAATGTGTACACATTTCTTTTAGACTAATATCAGTCCCAAGTGCTACTATTAATTTACCAGTAGCTGTGTTGCCTGCAATTAAATAGTTAGAACGAGCCTCAAAGTTTTCATTTCGTATAAAACTAGACTCAAATTTTTCGTGTTTGACAGGAACACCAAACTCTCTCCACTCAATAACACTAGGACCAGCTTGCCACATATACTGATGAGCTTCAATATCCCAATACGGATTATTAGGTTTAATTGTGCTTACTAAACCACCGTCTCTAATGCACAAACAAGGTCTCAAATCGGTATAAGAACCAAAACTATGAAAACCTGTATCATCTTTTCGTATTCCTTTAGAATGGCCAAAAATAGTATGATTAATACCAAATGCTAAAGTAGCATTTTTATCTGCGTATCTTTCGAAGGACTTGTAAGTACACGTCCTTAAATCTACCTGTAAACTTAAGTAGTGTGTGGTATTGGTTAATAGTTGCACTGTGGTCCTCCATTACGACCTAATAGAGCACCACTATTAACTTAAGCTATATAGACTGAGTTAGGTTCATCTGGTTCATCGATAATCTTGCACATTGCTGCAAATCTAGCTTTTTGTGCTGCTGTAGTATCGAAAAAAGTTAGCTCATTATTCTCGACTAAAACAGTCAAGTTACCTGAAATGACAGACTCAATTTGCTTAGCNGTAAACCTAGCTTGTGCAAATGTTTCTATAATCTCTGTAAACACTTCAATTGAATGTGGTTGTGATTTTTCATCGCAACTCAGTAAGTACATAGTAAACAGTTTTGTAGCTTCTTCGTTAGTTACTAATCCTTCGTATCCTGGCAAATATTCCATGTTTCCTCCTACGGATTTCTAGGTTTTTGTCTATTATTGATTGAAAAAATAACCCAATAGAAAAAAAGTAAGTATATAATTGTTGTCATTCTATTATCTTTTTTTTTATGTCTAACTTACAGTTAAATATCTTAGACCATATACTTTTTGTACGCATAGAACTTGAAACTGTGTATACAAGTAATGTAAAAATGTTTAACTGTTTATGAATTTCAAATTGATCAATATCTATTTCGTTAGTTATCATTGTTCGATAAGGAATTGAACTTTGGTAAGGAAATATCTGGATCAAGAATTAATGTCCCAATTATGATCGTCTATATCAAATTGTGTTTCAGTATAAACACTGTTATAGCTAACTCCTGTTTCTGCTCTAATTTCTGAACTTGAAATGTAACGAACAGACTCAGGAACCTCAAAAAACTTAGCATTTACAGGTATAGTTAGCTGTTCTTTTTGATCATTTCCTCTTTGAAAAACCGCAAATTTGCATTTCATGGCTTCTACATTTTCAAGTTTATCGTCATCAATAAGTCTTCTAAGTGTATCTGTACCAACACAAAATACTATGCCAGGTCCAAGTGCTCTTATTTTTTCTCTAAAATATAAAGAGTTAGTAACTGCTATTATTTGTTTTGGGTATTCAATAGCAATTAGCTCACATCTTCGCATAAGCTCTTCAATTGTTAAGAATCCTTTTCCTCTTCTGTTTAAAGAAATCTCTAATACAGGGTGAGCATGATCAATTACCCATTTATGTCCTACGTGAATAGGATTAAACGAACCTGGATACACACAGTCAATGTGTAAATTTTCAGTGTAAACCTGACTATTTTGAATCAGGAAATAATTCAACCTGCCGTTCAGGACAGAATTGAACAATGTATAAATTTGTGTCTGGTAATCCAATTTCTTCTNCCTCATTTAATACCTGTGACTTAAAGTCTTCATCAAACTTTTCGCCAATCAAAATTTTAAATAGAATAAAACGTAAAAGTGTATCTTCAACTACACGTCTATCATAAAGTTCTAAAGGAGTTAGTTTTTCATGTTCTTCTTGGTTTAACTTAGGAATGTCAACTTGTAATACACCCCAAGGGCATTGTATCAATGCACGATTAAGTCCTTTTCTATATCTATTACTAGTAAGTGCAGCATTCACTACAAGTGCAGTTCCTTTTATTTGACTGTATATTTCTAGTGTTCTATCTATACTACAATTAGGAAAACTAGTTGATCCGTATAAATTGTTAATTTCTTCTACAGAATAAGGAGCATAAAGAGACGAAACAACTTTACTAGCTCCAGGACATGTCAAAATCCTGGCAACTGAGATTCCACCACCTAGTACTACGATTTTCCAAAGTGGTCCTTGGTAAACTGATAATTCATGTAAAAAGTCTTTTGTCATGTTAGTTTTGGTTGTTCTTCAGGTTCTTGTAGCAGGTAAGGTAGGACTATAAATGTAGTCTCAATTTTGTTTACTACTTTCATTGCTCTAAATTGCATTTCATGTGGATTTTGTTGTTTTAATACACTTAAATACTTAGCAGCAATCATAGTATCTGTTACTGGTTTCAGGTTAATATCCTCCCAATCAGAATCAGAATTCAATTTTACTTGAAACTTTATAAACTCTTGTTTATCGATCTGGTCAGGAGGAATATTTAGTTGCATATTAAGTTAGAACTTACCAACAATACCGACCAACAAGCCAATAGTGTTTCGGTTAACTTGAGACCAAGTAAACTTGTCATAAGGTACGCTTACACCCAAACCTGCCATTGCATTTAAAGATGTGCTTAGCTTATAAGAACCTGTAACACCAGTACCAAGAATACAGGTAGAATTGGTAGCATTATAACCAGTAAATCCTTGTAGATCTACTGAAACTTTTCCTGTCTTACTTGTATAAAGATTTGAAAGAGGTGCCAACACAACTACATAAGTTTTGTGACCTTGAACAAAACCAGAAAGTCCTAAATTAAGAGTAGCTAGAGGATTTGCTGCTCCAGGAGTTGAAGTTTGTGCTACATAACCTAAACTTACATTAGTGTCGGCTGACATAGTTACTAACTGAGTGTTAGTTGTCAGAGGAGTAGGAGAGGTACTTGCAAAACCAAGTGTAGTCATAGCCAAGCTTAGACACAAACCGAGAATTTTAATATTTTTCATGTTTTCCTTTACTGATCAGATACAAGCAAATGCTTCCATACAAAGATATACAGACCAGCATTGTATATCTTTTCATTGACAAATGAATAAGCTAGTGTTAGCTTATTCATAGTATAACAGAATAAATAGATAATCTTACCCATTTATTTCAATAATAGGTCCAGATTGAACATCCGTGTCTCCAGGACCACGCCTAAATTTAACTTGGAACCTATTACCATTTAATCTTTTTACATGATGAGTTCTACCGTTGTAAATGATTTGAGCTCTTTGTTTATCTGGGCTCCAAGAAATGACTTTAATTGTATTCATCGAGTATCTTACCTAACATTATATGCAAGTTCAAACCAAAAAGGTTTAGCTGGTTTCCCGTCTTGCCACTTCTTAAATTCAGTTCTTGCATTTTCACCTAACAAATCAATCATTATTGCTCCACTTAAAGTTTCAACCACTACAAGTGGAGCAGGTGCTCGAATTTCAGCAACGTCAAGCCAACCCTGAAACTTACAATTAAGAGCAAGTTCAATAGGATTAATTTCTTTAGTTGCTTCGTTTAGAAACTTTTCTGTTACGTATATTTGCATTAATCAAATGCCATACCTTCAAAGTATTCTGGAACATAAAATGATCGATCTTGACCTGATCTTTGATGCGCTTCCATCAACATAGCTTGCAATCTAGAATTGTGATTTGGCATAGATGAACTGGACTGATTTTGCTGCATAATTTCTTCATAAGTAAGTTCCGAACCCGAAACTACGTTACAATCACCAGTAACCAGATCTATTCCTTGTTCACTCAAAGATCTTGAGTTTTCCTCTAATTGATCACGTTCTTGGTCAGCAATACTAGGTTCTTCGTAAATAATATAGTTGATTATTGACAACATAAATGAACGAAAGTTACCTGCTTTACATGCTTTCAACATCAAATACAAATCAACTATTGTAAGCAGATTTATAAATGGTGTAATAGCTTCTATTGCTTCAGATTTAGCGGCTCTAAACTTAGATCCAAACATAGTGTCTGATTCTAGGTTTTCCCAGTTATCAATACCACTCATTTGATACATTTCATTAATTTTACGTTTATGATATGTATCTAACAATAATTCGCAAACTTGACTAGATGTCTCATAGTTAGCTTGTAGTTCATGTACGCCTAATTTATCAGGTGTACACCCAGCAAATTCCATAGAAAATGCAGAAAACCTTTCTTTTTCTTCGGCATTGAAACGGGAGTAATTATTGGTTTTAATGTCTCCTCTTTCGTCCCTTCTTTTTCTGTTTGCATGATTGTGGATTCTTTTTTTTTGCTCCCCAATCTTTAAAACATTGCTAGGAGCAGGTTTCTCAAATTGTTGAGCAGTATTAGAATTAGACCATCCTTTAGGACCTGTATTATGGTTTGGACCATAATAAGAATTTGAACAAGATCCTATAGGTTTACCGTTGTTACTTAAACACTGATAAAAGTCAAGTTCGAGTTCAGGTTCAGTAGAAATTGAAGATTCATAAGTAGGAACTTCAGCATGATATTTGATATTTTCAAGTCTATCATATCTTAAACCCATTTTAAAGTTTCTACAAACTTCTCGTGGACCATAATAAGTGGTATGACCTCCACCTATAGCAGCACCAACAGGAATAGCGGATCCACTCATACCAATACAAGGACTAGGAAGCTGATCTACATATTCAAATCTCCAAGTTTTAGCTTGGTTCTTCATGAACTCTAAAGATTCACCTTCAAGACCCAAATCAGCAATAAATTCAGCATTGCTTTTGTTTCTGTCAATCATCGCTTCAGGATTAATACCTAAAGCAGCTTGCCAAGCAATTTGCTCCTCATATGCGCTACATCCTTTTTTGACGTATACGTGACTAATTCCAAGACCAAAAGGTTTGACTAGATCACTCAATACAGTTAAAGTATGAGCTTCAGGAAGACCTTGAGATTCAGTAAGAGGATGTTGTCTGTACCAAGTAGCGTCAGCTGTGTCTAAACCTACACCTAACATATTTTGCAGGTATTTTCTAGTAGCGTCATAAGCACACATAAGTACGCTACCATAAGTATTATTACCAGGTTTTTTCCATTTAGCGTTTTCTGGGGTAAAGATAACTCTTAATTCATCATCAGTTTCAACATAATCGAAAAATTCATGAATTCTTGCAACTTCATAGGCTACAATGTTCTGAGGCTCCCAAACTCTGTCATCACCAATAACTTGTGCAGTTACTAACTTAACAACTTTGTTATTCTCTACAGCTGGCCTAGTTGTTTTTGGTTTTGACTCTTCTAATGTTGTCTTGGCTAAAGCCAGTAAAGAATTAATATCTGAGTCAACAATATTAGTACCTACAGGTGCAGGTACTGTTTCAAATGGATTTTGTTCCAAAGGTATTTCTGCGTTTATAATGTTTTGAATTTGTTTTTCAATGTCTGAATTGATCATTTAATTTCCTCAGCTGTAACAGAATTAGTTTTAGGCCATTCATTTATAGTAATTAGTTTCTTATCAAAACTAAAAGCATAACTTGTAGTGTTCCAAGTTGTAGCTACTCCTGTAAATTTAGGATCTTCGCCCCATAATTCATTAAGTATACCTTCAGAGTCATTGCCCATAAAGATAAATAATGAGTTTAATGCAGCCATCACTGTATTGCTAATTAACCCGTTAAATGAATTTAACATACAAGGTGGTAAGCTAGCTGGATCTGGCTGTTTCATCAGCTCTTCGAGTTTTTCTGGGTCTACGTTAGCTGGGCTAAACTGACAAAAATCAGTCAATTCATAACTCCAACCTATATATCCAGAACCATTTTGTGACATTCCCATATGCATTACAGGAGTACCTGAAACTAGTCCCAAGTACCACATATCAACTCTGGATTTAACGTTGTCTACGCCATTAACAATAATGGAGTTTTTGTCTAGCTTCATAATTGTTCTAAAGCTAGCTTGATCTACTCTTGCTTTGATAGATTCAGTTTTAATGTATTGATTACAAAAGTGAGCAGTAACATCAGCTTTAAATAATCCTACATCACTTGGCTGAAATTCTTGTGAGTAGACATTACGATCTGCTACAGTGTCGTCATCATAGATAAATAATTGAGTAGAGTCCAAGGTTTGTGCCTTGGCTCTACGTGCAATTTCTTTGGCTAATTTGGCTCCAAGAGCACCACAACCTACTAAGTGAATATTCAAATTTCATCCTCATCTAGTTCTTCGTCATCAAATGTTTCATC
>JGI24890J29729_1000529_pt1 | contig 23186 bp, 25 predicted proteins | sample FreactcultureFD7_FD_29729 | JGI IMG/M metagenome (IMG submission 29729)
AATGCGGCTGCAACATAGTGAGCTTTTCCATTAGGTGGAGTTACCTTCAGGATCAACATATGTTCGGCTAGCCAACCTTCATCGCGACCGATCACAGATGCGATACGAAGTGAGTAACACTTCTTTCCAAGCAATGCGTTGCCGCCGTATCCGGAACCGAATGACCAGATCGCATGATCTTCAGGGAATTGAATAATGTACTTGGTTGGGTTACATGGCCAAGCAACATCTTTCTGACCGGCGGCAAGTGGAGCGCCGACTGAGTGAAGCGCCTTTACATATTTTGCATCGCTTCCCATTGTTTTAAGCACATCTGAACCCATACGAGTCATGATGTGCATGGATGCAACCACGTAGGGGCTATCGGTAATTTCGACACCGTACATTGGATCTTTTGCACTTAACGGTCCCATACAAAATGGGATGACATACATTGTGCGNCCCTTCATGGAGCCGCGATAAAGATCGGTCATGATGGCCTTCATCTTGGAGGGTTCCATCCAGTTATTTGTAGGACCGGCATCTGCCTCGTCGTTAGAACAGATATATGTGCGATCTTCTACGCGGGCAACATCGGTGGGATCTGATGCGCACCAGAATGAATTTGGTTTCTTCTTTAATCGAACGAGTGTTCCAGCATCCACCAGGTCTGAAGTGATGCGGTCCCATTCTTCCCGAGTTCCAGTGCACCAATAAATCTGGTCTGGCTCGGTGAGTTGAGCGACTTCATTGACCCAAGAAATAAGGCCAGCATGATTAGTCGGAGTGAGGGTGGACAAATTCGCCATAAAAAGCTCCCTTGATAGCAACGCTGCTTCCGCCTACTGTAAACCAGCGGTGAACAGAGGTGATAGCCCATTTTGGGCCTAGCGGGCGTGCTTTTCACCACTAAACCCATCTTCTAGACGGGGCGAACCGGGCGCTTCAAAGTCACTGCTCTGACCTAAGATTGCCCCAGATCCTCCGTGTGGCATTACCGTACTGANCTCCCCCAGGGCCGGAAGGCAGCAAGGGTAGGTGCGCTCTGATGGGTGCGCGGGGGGTCCCTAATTATTAAGACTTTAAGATTTAAAGAGAGGAAGGCGCGGATGTCACTAGCTCTATATCGCAAGTACCGCCCATCCTCCTTCAGCGAAGTAATTGGTCAAGAGCATGTCNCCGAGCCGCTCTCCAATGCGCTCAACGCAGATAAAGTCCACCACGCATATTTATTCAGCGGACCTCGTGGTTGCGGAAAGACTTCCAGCGCTCGCATCATGGCTCGAAGCCTCAACTGCGAAAAGGGNCCAACCCCAAATCCATGTGGCGAATGCCAATCTTGTAAAGATCTAGTCGCTAATGGACCTGGCTCTATCGATGTGATTGAACTCGATGCCGCAACCCATGGCCTGGTCGATGATGCGCGCGATCTTCGCGATAAAGCATTCTTTGCGCCAGTCTCATCTCGCTACAAGATTTACATTATCGATGAGGCCCACCAACTTGGACCCGGCGCTGCAAACGCACTTCTCAAAGTTGTGGAAGAGCCACCACCCCACGTTCTCTTTATCTTTGCTACTACCGAGCCCGATAAATTAATCTCCACCATTCGCTCGCGTACACACCACTATCCATTTCGTTTAGTCCCACCTGGCATCTTGGCCGCGCACTTAGAAAAGGTCTGTAACGCTGAAGGCGTCAAAGTAGCTAAAGGTGTATTGCCACTTGTTGTTCGTGCATCTGGCGGCTCNGTTCGAGATGCGCTCTCGGTGCTTGGCCAACTCCTTGCCGGTGCTGGAAAAGATGGCGTCACCTATGAGATCGCCATTCAACTTCTTGGCTACACCGATGGCGCACTTCTTGATGAGACGATCGACGCTCTTGCGGCACGCGACTCGGCAACTATCTTTAAAACAATTGATCGCGTTATCGAATCGGGCCACGATCCACGTCGCTTTGCGCAAGATTTTCTCGAGCGCCTGCGCGATCTCATCATCGTTGCTGCTGTTGACGATAATGCCAGCCACATTTTGCGCGAGTTCCCCGAAGATCAAATCCAACGCATGCGCACCCAAGCCAATCTCATTGGTGTTGGTTCACTTATTCGCGCAGCCGACATAGTTGCTGCCGGCCTGACCCAAATGCGCGGTGCCACCGCACCACGCTTAATTTTGGAGATTATCTGCGGTCGCGTGCTCCTCCCAGGTTCTGATGATGCTGGACTTGTGGCACGCATCGAACGGTTAGAGCGAGTTGGTTCGATTGCAAACGCACCTGCGCCAACATCTGCTCCAACTCCGCAAGCAACACCAAGTGCACCCGCAACTTCAGTAAAGAGTTCTATTCCAGCTGGCACCAGCGAAGATGATGCACCTGCAAAGGTTGCTCCGATTCGCCAAGCTCCACCAACCCCAAATCCCAACAAGCCGACCGGCCCACTAGATATTGCAGCGCTTCGTCGTTTCTGGCCAGAGGTAATTGAAAATGTTAAGAAGCGTCGTCGCCTGACTTGGTCACTGCTTTCTGCAAGTGCACAAGTTGTTGCGGTGGATGACAAGACCATCACTATTGCCATTGTGAATCCCGGTGCAAAGGAATCTTTCTTGCGCAGCGAATCTGATGTGATCCTGCGCGCAGCATTTGTTGATGTCACCGGACTTGATCGCAAAATTGAATGCATCGTTGATGAACATCTCAATACTCCGACAAACGCACGTACCGTTGAAGAGTCCAATGATAAAGATGAACTCACTGGTCACGCACTCTTAATGCGCGAACTCGGCGCACAAGTCATCAGCGAATCTGGAAACGACTAACTATGTACGAAGGTGCGATACAAGATCTCATCGACGAACTCGGTCGCCTGCCTGGTATTGGACCCAAATCTGCCCAACGAATTGCCTTCCACATTATTCAATCCGAACGCGTCGATACCTCTCGCCTAGTTGAAGTCCTTCGCACTGTAAAAGAGCGGGTTAAGTTCTGCACCGAATGCGGCAACCTCTCGGAAGAAGATCTCTGCCGGATCTGTCGCGATCCACGTCGCGATGGTTCGACTATCTGCGTTGTTGAGGAATCCAAAGATGTCATCGCTATCGAAAAGACTCGCGAATTTCGCGGCAAGTATCACGTCCTTGGTGGGGCAATCTCGCCCATCGATGGCATCGGCCCGGAACAACTCCGCATCCGCGAACTCTTGATGCGCCTGGGCGCCACCGAGATCCAAGAGATTATCATCGCCACTGACCCCAACCTCGAGGGCGAAGCTACTGCCNCCTATTTGACCCGCCTCATTAAGCCAATGGGGGTCAAGATCAGCCGCCTTGCCTCAGGTCTTCCCGTTGGCGGAGATCTGGAATATGCCGATGAAGTTACGCTTGGTCGAGCATTTGAAGGACGTCGCACCGTCGAATAGCTCTACATCAGGTTTTGTCTCACTATATGGCTTGCTTAGCCATCTTATTATTTGAGATAAACCCGAAATTAACTTTCGCAAGACCCGCTATTGCGCAATATTTCTCCTATGGGTTTAATTGTTCAGAAATACGGCGGCTCTTCCGTCGCTGACGCCGAAGGGCTTAAGCGAGTCGCCAACCGCATCGTGGCCACCAAAAAGGCTGGCCACCAGGTGGTTGTAGTCGTCTCTGCAATGGGCGACACCACCGATGAACTCATCGATCTAGCAAACCAAGTCTCGCCCATGCCACATGGCCGCGAGCTCGATATGTTGCTTACTGCCGGCGAGCGAATCTCGATGGCACTTCTGGCAATGGCAATTGGAAACCTTGGCCATGAAGCCCAATCCTTTACCGGTTCCCAAGCTGGCGTTATCACTGACTCCAAACACGGAGCTGCTCGCATCATCGATGTAACTCCGGGTCGCATTCAAGAAGCACTCAAAGAGGGCGCGATTGCAATCGTCGCCGGCTTCCAAGGAATCAGCCAAGATACAAAGGACATCACCACTCTTGGTCGCGGTGGTTCAGATACAACCGCAGTTGCACTCGCCGCAGCGCTCGAGGCAGATGTCTGCGAAATTTATACCGATGTCGATGGCGTCTTCACCGCGGATCCGCGCGTTGTCCCAACCGCACGCAAATTAAAAACTGTAACTTATGAAGAGATGCTCGAACTTGCCGCATCTGGCGCAAAAGTTCTGCACTTGCGATGCGTGGAATATGCGCGTCGTTTTGATCTACCTATTCACGTTCGATCATCATTTTCAAATAACGAAGGAACTTGGGTGGTCAAAGATCATCCGGAAGGCGGCGACATGGAACAAGCAATCATTGCGGGAATCGCACACGATAGAAGCGAGGCCAAGATTACGATTGTCGGAGTACCAGATCGCACTGGCACTGCCGCACATATCTTCCAAGCAATCGCGGACGCTCAAATCAACATCGACATGATTGTCCAGAACGTATCTGCTGCTGCGACTGGTCTGACTGATATCTCATTCACGCTTCCAAAAGCGGAAGGTTCAAAAGCCACCGAGATTCTCAATAAGATTAAAGGCGAAGTTGGATTCGCATCACTTCAATACGATGATCAAATTGGAAAGCTCTCACTCGTCGGCGCTGGAATGCGTTCCCACCCAGGTATCACCGCACAATTCTTTGCTTGCCTCTCGGAAGCCGGCGTAAACATTGAAATGATCTCCACCTCGGAAATTCGCATCTCCATCATCTGCCGCGAATCTGACCTAGATAAAGGCGTTCGCGCCGCACACACAGCATTCGGTCTCGATGCCGAAAACCCAGAAGCCGTTGTTTACGGAGGAACCGGACGATGACCAAGAAACTTCCATCACTTGCAGTTGTTGGCGCCACCGGCGCAGTAGGCACTGTCATGCTCGACATTCTCACCCAGCGCCCTAATGTTTATGGCGAAATCCGTTTGATTGCTTCGGCTCGTTCTGCCGGCAAGAAGTTAATGTGCCGCGGCGAAGAACTCACCGTTGTTGCACTCTCTCCGGAAGCATTCGATGGAATTGATATCGCAATGTTTGACGTTCCAGATGAGATCTCGGAGGAGTGGGCACCGATTGCCGCATCACGCGGAGCGGTAGTTGTCGATAACTCTGGTGCATTTCGTATGGATCCAGAAGTTCCACTTGTTGTTCCTGAAGTAAATCCGAAGGCTGCGAAAAAGCGTCCGAAGGGAATTATCTCTAATCCGAATTGCACCACCCTCTCAATGATTGTTGCGATTGGCGCCTTAAATAAGAAGTACAAACTTAAAGAGCTCGTTGTCTCTTCCTACCAAGCAGCATCTGGCGCTGGACAATCCGGCATTGATACCTTGCGCGCACAAATCTCTGCCGTTGCTGGCACTAACGCTGGCGATGTTGCTGGGGACTCGCGTAAGTTCATTACCGAGAACGGGCCGTTTCCTGCACCACTTGCTCTCAACGTTGTTCCTTGGGCTGGTTCACTCAAGGAGAAGGGTTACTCATCTGAGGAACTTAAAGTTCGTAATGAGTCACGCAAGATTTTGGATATGCCAGAACTCAAAGTCTCGGCAACCTGCGTTCGTGTTCCTGTTCTCACCACGCATTCACTAACCGTCCACGCAACTTTTAAGAAGAAGGTTTCGCGGGAAGAGGCGCAAGATGTGCTTCGCGATGCAGCTGGTGTGAAGTTGCATGATGATCCAGAGAATTACATCTTCCCAACCCCGGCTGATGTTGTCGGTACTGACCCAACATGGGTTGGTCGCGTCCGTCGCAGCCTCGATGACAATCACTCATTGGATCTCTTCCTCTGTGGCGATAATTTGCGCAAAGGTGCAGCCCTAAATACTGCGCAGATCGCAGAACTCGTCGCAGAAGAATTCACTAAGTAAACCCGTACACTTACGGGCATGTCAGTTCTTGTTGCAGGTGGTACCGGCCTGGTCGGCTCCGCCATTGTCCGTGAACTCGAAAAACAAGGGCGTGACGTTCTCGCAGTGAACTCCAAGGTCGTCAATCTAGAAGACCGTAAAGCCACCTTTGATTACATCCAGACTCACAAACCCGAGGTCATCATCGATGCCGCAGCCCGCGTTGGCGGAATCGGTGCGAACAACACTTTCCCGGTGGATTTCTTAAGTAAGAACATCCAAATCCAAACTAATTTGATGGATGCGGCGCATGCAGTCAAGACGCCACAATTTCTCTTCCTTGGATCCTCGTGTATCTATCCACGCGATTGCGCACAACCCATCAAAGAAGAGTATTTACTCACCGGCCCACTGGAAACCACCAACTCTGCCTACGCCGTGGCCAAGATCGCTGGTATCGAACTCATTAAGTCCTACCGCAAGCAATATGGATATAAGTGGATCTCGGCGATGCCGACTAACTTGTATGGTCCCAACGACAACTTTGATTTAGAAAATAGCCATGTCTTTCCCGCGCTCATCCGTAAGTTCAGCGAAGCTGCAGCTAACGGAACCTCAGTACAACTATGGGGAACCGGCTCGCCGATGCGCGAGTTTTTACATGTCGATGATCTAGCTAAAGCCGTTGTTGTACTTCTCGAAAAATACAACGCCGATGAACATATAAATGTGGGTACCGGCGAGGATGTCACCATTAAAGAGCTGGCAACCCTCGTTGCCAAAGCCACTGGATATACCGGCGAGATTCAATGGGATTCATCTAAGCCTGATGGCACACCGCGCAAGGTAATGGATGTATCTCGAATGAAATCTTTAGGCTGGAAACCAGAGATCACTCTCGAATCAGGAATTGCCCAGACAGTAGACTGGTATCACAAGAACAAGATGAGCAAGTAAGGAACCTGGGAGAGATATGACAAAGCGCGCCTTTATTACCGGCATCACCGGCCAAGACGGCTCCTACCTCACAGAGTTTCTGCTCGGCAAAGGTTATGAAGTACACGGCCTGATTCGCCGTTCAAGCTCATTTAATACTGGCCGCATCGATCACATCTACGAAGATCCACATGCGCCAAACCCAAAGCTTAAGCTTCACTATGGCGATCTCACAGACGGTGTAAACCTCACCAACCTGATTCGCGAGATTGAGCCGCACGAGGTCTACAACCTCGGCGCACAATCACACGTTCAAGTCTCTTTCACGATGCCGCAATACACCGGCCAAGTTGATGCAATTGGCGCAGTCGCACTTCTCGAATCAATTCGTGCTGCAGGTGTGGATACTCGTTTCTATCAAGCAAGTACCTCTGAACTCTTTGGTTCCACTCCGCCGCCACAAAATGAAGATTCCATCTTCCGCCCACGCAGTCCATATGCCGCCGCAAAGTTAATGGCGTATTGGTGCACCGTTAATTACCGCGAAGGTTATGGCCTCCATGCCACCAACGGAATTCTCTTCAACCACGAATCTCCACGCCGCGGTGAAACCTTCGTAACTCGCAAGATTACTCGCGCGGTTGCAAAGATCTCCCAAGGAAGCAAAGAGAAGTTGTATCTCGGTAACCTCGATGCGGTTCGTGACTGGGGATATGCCAAGGAATATGTTGAATCGATGTGGCATATGCTCCAACAAGATGAGCCAGATGATTACGTTGTAGCCACCGGTATCGGTGCAACCGTTAAAGATTTCTGTGAAGTAGCATTCGCGCGCGTCGGCCTAAATTGGCAAGACCATGTCGAAATCGATGAGCGCTATGTTCGCCCNACCGAGGTTGATGCATTGATTGGCGATCCTTCTAANGCGACNAANAAGCTTGGCTGGAAAGCCACTACTAATTGGCGCGGTCTTGCCGAACTCATGGTGGATGCCGACGTCGAATTGGTTAAAGCAAAGAATAAGTAGTTTCTCGGATGGAGATCGTTCTTCTCTCTTATCCCGATGTACTTNCCCCGAATCTCGACTCCTTTCGAGCTGCAACTGCAAAGGTAGGGATTTCGCTTCTCGAAATTGCTCCGCACGAGCTCTCGTTAATCGTTGGAGCGGAGAAATCAACCGTGCTCTATCGAGGTAAACCCATAACCCCGAAGGCTGTTATCCATCGAACCGTGGCCAAATTTTCTCCCTTAATTAAGCCGATATTGCGGGTTTGGAAGGCCGGCGGAACCTATGTAATGAATGATCCGGATGCTTCGCTCGCTTCCCGGAGCAAGTTGGAATCATCGCTGATCTTCCAGCTCGCCAAGCTGCCATTTCTGCAAACCCAGTTCTTCTATGGAAATTACGGCATCGAGCCAGATGAACCCGGCGAAGTAATCATCAAACCTATCTTTGGCGCACGAGGAAGGGATATTCATTTCTTTAAGAATTCCGGCGAAGTTAAAGATTATTTTGATCAACAAGAGGTTAAGGAAGAGAAGTTAATTGCCGAGCCTTTTCTCTCACAAGCCGACTTGGGCCCATATGTGATTGATTACCGAGCATCGGTTGTTGGCGGCAAATGTGTTGCGTTGATGACGCGAATTCCCGAAGTGGGGACTCGAATTGCAAATCTTGCGCAAGGCGGAACAGGAAGTTCGCTGCCGCTTTCGCATCCAGCAGCACGACTTGCAGAACAGGCGGTTGCCGCATTCAAATTAGATTACGCGGGAGTCGATATGTTGGGACTCGGGGATGACCTCTTTCTATCTGAAGTCGATGCTTGGGCGGGCTTTGCCGGTATTGAACAAGTAACAGATACATCCGTTTCGGAAGCGATTCTAAATTTCGTTGCGAGTCAATCTAAGTGAGGGTCGGAATCGGAGTCAATGAGTGGGCACGCACTTTTCCGCAGGTGCTTGCGGCAGCTTGTAAAGAATTAAATATTGATTATCAATTAATAGAATTTACGGATTTGCCTGAAGTTGATGTTACTCATCTTGCTCCTGCGCTGCTCTACCTTAAACCAAAAGCAATCTCACTCTACAAAGAGCTTGAGGCCAAAGGAGTTAAGGTTCTTAATACAGTCGCATCTATCGATATCGCTGATGATAAAGCCGCGACTTATCGGGCACTTCGCCGCGAACAAGTTCCACAACTCGAGACTGAAGTAATTTTGCTTGATCTCACAGAAATGAAGCGCCTCTATCAAGCGGGCGGAACTGTCTACAAGCGAACTCACGGTGGACAAGGGCGATGGGTTCGCCTTGCTCGCGACCCTTCCAAAATTGAGGCTATTTATACGGAGTTTGTCGCCGAAGGCCCAGGTGAGGTTATTGCCCAACCATTTATCAGTGAAGCAAATGGTCAAACTATTCGCGTAATTGTTACTGGTGGAAAAGTCCTGGCGGCAGCGCTTCGCACCTCCGAAATGGATTTTCGATCCAATATTTCACTCGGCGGAACTCAAGTGAAGTACACGCTCTCTGATTTTGAAACCGAGATTTCTCTTGCTGCAACTTCTGCCCTTGGTCTAGGTCATGCTGGAGTGGATTTAATTTTCACCAACGAAGGTGCGCGGGTTTTAGAAGTAAATGCCTGCCCGGATTTCACCAGCATGAAAGAGATTAGCGATATTGATCTTGCCCAAGAAGTTATTAAAACGCTGCTTCTAAAGTAACGAGCGAAACCTCTGGTGGTGAGGCGACTCGAATTCGAGCGAAAGGGCTCGTACCCATTCCTGCTGAGACGTGGAGCCAAGGCTCGCCATCCATACGAGATAGTCCGCGGGCGCGCCAAGTTGGTAGGTCACAGTTTGTCGTGAGCGCTTTACTCTCCCCAAACCAAGGAAGTCGTACTTGTCCGCCATGTGTATGCCCAGCAAAGATCATGTCGAGGTTGTCGCGACTCATGCCTTCCAAGATTCGAAGATACGGCGCATGGGTAACGCCAATAGCTAAGTCAGCGCTCTTGCTTGGTTGACCTGCAACAAGTGAATAATCATCAAGTTCTAAGTGGGCATCATCTGTTCCACGTGCTTCAATTTTGGTGCCATTGATTTCAATACTTACTTTGTGATGATTGAGGTTATGCCACCCCAATTGCGTCAGGGAAGCTTCCAACCCACGCCAATCGAGTTCTGCGCCATGTACTCGTTTACCGTTGTCGCGTTTTAAATAGTTGAAAGGATTCTTTGGTTTAGGCGCGTAATAATCATTAGATCCAAAGACAAAGAGACCAGGGAGATCAAGTAATCCAGCCAAGGCTTCCAGCGTGACCGGTACTGCATCAGGATGAGCCAAGAAATCGCCAGTGCTGATGACTAAGTCTGGGTTCAAATCAGCAAAGCTTTTGATATCTGCAATCTCGGTCTTGCGCTTTGGGGTCAGGTGCAGGTCGGAGAAATGGAGCACGCGAATATCGGTGTGGCCGGCGGGCAGAACCGGGACCGAGAATTCCCGCAATTTGTAACTCATAGGCGTGAGAAGATACCGCTATGGGACTAAAAGAGACNCTCCAAAGCGACCTGACCGAGGCGATTCGCTCTCGCGATGAACTCAGCTCAGGCACCATCCGCATGGTTTTGACCGCTATTACCAATGAGGAGGTATCTGGCAAGAGCGCTCGTGTTCTGACCGATGCCGAGATCATTACCGTTCTCTCCCGCGAATCGAAGAAGCGTCGCGAAGCAGCCGAAGCTTTTGCCGATGCTGGTCGTCCGGATCGTGCCGAACAAGAGACGAATGAAGGAAAAGTTATTTCGAAATATCTGCCGGAACAACTTTCCGAAGATGCAATCAAACAGATGATTGCCGACGCAATTGCCGAAACCGGTGCAACCGGTCCTTCTGGTATGGGACAAGTCATGAAATTAATCCAACCAAAAATTGCAGGCAAGGCCGATGGCGGCTTGGTCTCCACCTTAGTGAAAGCAGCACTCAATGGTTAAGTTCGAATATGTCACTGTTCCATTATTAACTCATGCAACCAAACAGATTCTCGATACCTGGGGTTCTGAAGGTTGGGATCTTGTTCAAGTAGTACCTGCCCCTGGTGGCGGAGATAACCTAGTTGCCTATATGAAGCGGGAAGTTCAATAAATGGATGTACGTGCAAAACTTAAAGAACTCGGCCACACACTCCCGGTTGCAGCAAAGCCAGTAGCTGCATATGTCCCTGCAGTAAAGACCGGCAAGCTCGTCTTCACCGCTGGTCAATTGCCTTTGGTCGATGGTGCGATTCCATTTACCGGAAAAGTTGGCGGCGAAGTCACTCAAGAACAAGCAAAAGAGATGGCAACCATTTGTGCACTCAACGCAATGGCAGCCCTGAACTTGGTCGATGATGTCGATAACGTTGCAAAGCTGGTTCGCATCGTTTGCTATGTAAATGGCGTCCCTGGATTTATCAACGCACCATTTGTTGCTAACGGCGCATCAGAGTTATTCATGGCCATCTGGGGAGATGAAGCAGGAGTTGCAGCTCGAAGTGCAATCGGCGTTGCTGAACTTCCCCTTAATTCTCCAGTTGAAGTCGAACTTACCTTCGAACTAAAGTAATTAACGACCGCGCTTAGATAGTCGTTCTATATCGAGGACGACTACAGCGCGGGGTTCGAGTCGGACCCAACCGCGACCAGCAAAATCAGCAAGCGCCTTGTTTACAGTTTCGCGAGATGCGCCAACACGTTGGGCAAGCTCTTCTTGCGTAAGATCGTGATTAACGTGGTACCCATCATCCTTTTCAACACCAAATTGAGTACCTAAGTCCATAATTGCTTTAGCTACGCGACCTGGTACATCTGAGAAGACCAAATCTGAAAGCTCATTATTGCTGCGGCGAAGTCGCTGTGAGAGACGGCCCAATAGTTGAAGACCGACGCGTGGATGTGCCGTGATGAGACCGACTACTTGATCATAAGCAAGTGAAAGAAGTCGGCAATCGGTGACTGCTGTTGCAGTAGCAGTGCGAGGTCCTGGATCAAAGAGTGAGAGTTCGCCGAACATTTCTGAAGGTCCGAGAATAGAAAGCAAGTTCTCGCGACCATCACCTGAAGATGTACCGAGTTTGATTTTGCCATCGATTACAACAAAGAGACGATCTCCGGCATCGCCCTCTTTGAAGAGAGTGTTGCCTTTAGAAACCTTGACCGGAATCATGGAAGCGCGCAGCGAGGCTGCGGNTTCATCATCTAGTGCGCTAAAGAGTGGCGCTTTGCGGACAATTTCATCATCTTTAACTTCTTTTGCGGTAGGCACATCCGAACGATACTACCGAGAAGGGNCGACTTCCAGTCCAGTAATCTGGAGTAATGCGACAGCCATTGGCCATCTTGAAGCTCCTCCAGAAGAGCTATCCCGATGCTGATTGTGAACTGGATTTCACTTCGCCATTTGAACTTGTTGTGGCAACTGTGCTTTCGGCCCAATGCACCGACAAGCGAGTCAACGCGGTAACTCCCAAATTATTTAAGAAGTACGGCACTCCAAAAAAATTAGCCGGAGCAAAGATCCAAGATGTGGAAGAGATCATCCATTCACTTGGTTTTTTTCACACAAAGGCCAAGAGCATTACCGGTTTGGCGCAGAAGGTCATGCAAGATTTCGGTGGTGAAGTGCCGGCAACTTTAGAAGAACTAGTGACCTTGCCGGGCGTTGGGCGAAAGACCGCAAATGTGGTCTTAGGACATGCCTTTGGAATTCCAGGAATTACTGTCGATACCCACTTCGGTCGCCTTGCTCGACGCTTTGGTTGGACGACTAGTCAGGATCCAGTAAAAGTTGAGAAGGATGTCGCAGCCCTGATTTCAGAGAAGGATTGGACCAACCTCTCGCAGGTTTTAATTTGGCACGGACGGCGTATCTGTCACTCTCGCAAACCGGCCTGCGGCGCCTGTCCATTGGCTAAGTTATGTCCATCGGTAGGAATAGGNGAGATGGATAAAGTTAAGGCCCAGGCGCTAGTAAAGAATGATGAGGAGTTCCGATGAAGCGAATACTTCTCGTCCTTGCCTTGCTGATTGCTTCGGCGCCATCCGCTTCTGCCCAAATCGCTAGTTGTTCCGCGATTGCCATCAAAGCAGGGGTAGTAAAAGGAACAACGCTTCCATGTATCGATGGCGGTAAGTCAGTCGTGATGGAGTCCATCAAAGGACCAGCTGTAATAAATGTTTGGGGATCCTGGTGCGCGCCTTGCATCGCCGAGATGCCACATTTTAAAGCCCTTGCTGCAAAGAAGAAGGTCAGCATTATCGGCATTGATGTGGAAGAGCCCAATATGGCCGCGGGTAAGAAATTTATGAACGCACATGGCATGAGCTGGCCCGTTCTCTATGACCCGGATGGTCGGACTAAAGCAGCCTTTGGTTTAGGAGTGCCGGTTACTTGGTTTTTAAACGCCAAAGGGGTTGTGGTCTACAAACAAATTGGAATTATCAGCTCTGACAAAGCTCTCTTTGATGAAGTGAAGAAGTATTTAGGTATCAAGTTGTGAGTCATTACATTGTCGATCTCATCATTGTGGTGGCTTTGGTCGGTGCCATTTACAGAGGATTCAAAGCTGGACTGCTTAAGACCTTCTTCGCCTTTATCGGCTTTGTCGGCGGTGGCTTGCTCGGACTGATTTACTCAGTGAGATATGTGCAGCATTGGCACGGCAACTTTCAAAAGTTCGGCCTGATTCTGCTTGCAATATTTATTGCAGCATCGATTGGCGAAGCAATCCTCAGTCGTTTTGCAAAGTTCTTTCACAATAAGGTGCTCTTTGGTCCATTTAAGTGGGTAGATTCATGGCTGGGCGCCGTTCTATCTTTGGCGCGAACTACAATCTTTATTTACATCATGGCGCACTTATTGCTTGTGATGCCATGGGGATGGGCGCAGTCAAGCATTCCGCAGAGCACGATATATAAGAAGATGAATACTTTAGAGCCAGGAATACTCAAAAGCGTCACAAAAAAGATTCAAGAAATAAGAGCTTAGGTCGAGAGAACTTCAGCGAGTCCACTAAGTGGCTTATCTATATACAAACGGATTTTGGATACTTCGATTCGGAAGTATTCGTGGGCAATTAAATTTCGTAAATTTCCAACTCCTTGCCAGTCAATTCTCGAATTTTTCAAAATGAATTCATTATCTAAATTCTTAACGGATTCACCAATTATAATTAAATTATAAAGAATGGCTTGAAAACATAAATTTGCTGTAGCTTCGTCTTTAGATTGTTCAGCCTTTTCTAATGCATCTTCACTAAAGTAAATATCTTTAATGGCATTATTGATGTCNTCCACACGTTCCCTGTGACTTCGGACCATTAAAGAGGAATCGCATCTTGTAGCGCCTTTTCAAGAACTGATGCCTTAAGCAAATCTGATGGTGCTACATCAATCTTCTCATTAAGAAGCTTCTCTACTTTTTCCTTAAATTCAATAATAGGGAGTCCACCTAGTTCTCCCGGAATAAAATCGACTAGAAAATCAATGTCACTATTCTCGTTATCAGCCCCTCTTGCGACAGATCCAAATAGCCGCACATTTGAGATTCCGGCTGCTTTGGCAAATTTCTTAATCTCGCCTCGATGGTCTCTAACTTTCCTAGCTCTTGTTGAAGATAAGTTTGAGATTGAAGTTCTCTTCAACTCCACCACAAGTTCATACCCACCTGCCTTCAATAAGCGAGTGAGAGTGGCGGCCGAGGGTGAAGCAATCCCTGCTTCATATCTTGCGACGGCTGGTTGAGAGGTCCCTGCCCGCTTGGCGAACTCCGATTGGGTGAGCCCAGACTCAGAACGTGCTCTAGCGATGAGCGCCGAGGCGTTGAACGGTTCCATGTGACGAGAATATACCTTTACAGGTATTACCCGCAGTAACCATACGGCTCAATCTTCTCGAGACGAACCTGACAAACCTTCTTGGATAAGTCGCATCACATTGGGATCGGCCAAAGTCGTGGCATCACCGACTGCGCGATTTTCTGCCACATCGCGAAGTAGGCGGCGCATAATCTTTCCGCTGCGAGTTTTCGGAAGTTCGTTTACGACCATAACCTGACGAGGTTTGGCGATCGGGCCAATCTCTTTTGCGACGTGATCGCGAAGTTCTTTTACTAATGCATCGCCATCTTTATGGGCGATCCCCGAGCGGAGAATGACGAAGGCAACAATCGCTTGTCCGGTCATCTCATCCTTAGCACCAACAACTGCAGATTCAGCAACTGCTTCATGTGAGACAAGGGCGGATTCCACTTCAGTGGTGGAGATTCTGTGGCCGGAAACATTCATGACATCATCGACTCGACCAAGTAACCAAATTGCACCATCGTCATCGAGCTTTGCGCCGTCGCCAGCAAAATAAATATCTCTGAAACGAGACCAATATGTTTCGGCATAACGTTCTGGCTCTCCCCAAATGCCACGAAGCATTGATGGCCAAGGCTCGTCCAAAATCAGATAACCACCATGGCCATTACCGAGTTCGCGTTTTTCATCATCGACAACCTTGGCCGAGATGCCAGGGATGGCAGCCATTGCCGAACCGGGTTTTGTTGCAGTGACGCCGGGAAGTGGCGAGATCATGATTGCACCGGTCTCGGTCTGCCACCAAGTATCAACGATCGGGCAACGATTTCCGCCAATCACTTCGCGGTACCACATCCACGCTTCTGGGTTAATGGGTTCACCGACTGAGCCAAGCAGGCGAAGTGAGGNGAGATCGCAGGAGTTAGGAAATTCATCTCCCCATTTCATCCAAGTGCGAATGAGGGTTGGCGCAGTGTAAAGAATCGAAACTCTATATTTCTCAATGATTTCAAAGATGCGAGATTTGGTTGGTGTATCAGGAGTTCCTTCATACATCACTTGGGTAGCGCCATTGGCAAGTGGTCCATAAACAATGTAGGAGTGGCCGGTAATCCAGCCAATATCTGCGGTGCACCAATACACATCCGTCTCGGCCTTAAGATCAAAGACCGCTTTATGTGTATATGCAACCTGCGTTAAATAACCGCCACTGGTGTGAAAGATTCCTTTGGGCTTTGCAGTGGTGCCAGAGGTATAGAGAATAAAGAGGAGATGTTCGCTATCGAAGCCCTCTGCTTCGTGCTCATCGGATTGGCGATCCACAATCTCGTGCCACCAAATATCGCGACCTTCGACCCAATTACTCTCTTGNCCAGTGCGCTTTACAACGAGAACATGTTTAACGTTTTGCTTGCCCTCAAGNGCACCGTCCACCGCAGGCTTTAAAGCAAATGGCGCACCACGTCTATAACCACCATCTGCGGTGATGACCAACTTTGCATCTGCATCTTGAATGCGAGCAAGGAGCGCGTCGGAGGAGAAACCACCAAAGACGACTGAGTGCGCTGCTCCAATTCGCGCGCAGGCAAGCATCGCAACCGCAGCCTCTGGAATCATCGGCATATAAATCGCGACTCGGTCACCGGCGCCGATCCCAAGTTCGATTAAAGCGTTGGCCGCCTTCTTTACATCTTTAAGCAGATCTGAATAGGTAATGGTGCGGGTATCGCCAGGTTCGCCTTCGAAATAGAAAGCGACGCGATCACCGCGACCTTCTAAAACATGTCGATCGAGACAGTTGTAGGTGACATTTAACTTTCCGTCGACAAACCACTTCGCAAATGGCGCTTGCCACTCCAAAACTTTGTTCCATGGCTTATCCCAGGCCAGCTCCTTTGCTTTGCTCTCCCAAAACCCAAGTCGATCTTTACTGGCCGCCTCATATTCATCGGCTCCAAAGTTTGCTTGGGCTGCAAATTCTGGCGATGGCGAGAAGGTGCGATTTTCATGGCCAAGGTTGTCGAGGGCTTCACTCATATTTCGAGGTTACCAGCGCTGTGAATTCCACACTAGGGAACTTTGATAACGATTGCTCTCAGGTTGGAAATCTATTTTGCCTACATCNCCTGACGCAGCCGGCGACAGGCCATCAATCTCAGAAACAGGAGCTTTCCCAATGTTTACTACCTTCTATTTAGTCGTCTCTCGTCTCCATCTAGTCAGCACCACCATCCGGGCAATTGGCAAGGTTGCCGGGTGGGTCTTTCACTCCAACTTTGGATTGATTGGCCTGGACCGCTTCTTCAATCACCTTGGCTTCTAGGGGCTAATACAGGCTAAATTTGAGAACGCTCGGGGTAAATCCTGAGCGTTCTTTTCCTATTAGGGCGAAAATATGATGGGATTAGCCGTAAGCCTCCGAGCCGTCCCAACGTTGCACCGGCGCGAGTTTTACGCCAACTCAAATTTGGGAGATTTAAAATGCCAATTGCAACCCCTGAAATTTATGCCGAGATGCTCGATCGCGCCAAGGCTGGTGCCTTCGCCTATCCCGCAATCAACGTCTCATCTTCACAGACACTAATCGGAGCTATTCGTGGATTTGCTGAAGCAGGTTCAGATGGCATTATCCAAATCTCATGGGGCGGAGCTGAGTACCTCTCTGGTTCCACAGTAAAGAACATGGTCGATGGCGCAGTCGCTCTCGCCGAGTTCGCACATATCGTTGCCAAGAATTACAAAGTAAATATCGGAATTCACACCGATCACTGCCCAGTCGAGAAGCTCGATGGTTTCATGCGTCCACTTCTTGCACTTGGCGCAGAGCGCATCAAGTCCGGCAAAGGTCCATTGTTCAACTCACATATGTGGGATGGTTCTGCAGTTTCCATGCAAGAGAATATGAAGATTGCCGACGAACTCATCACCAAGTCCGAAGCGGCAAAGACCCTTCTAGAGATCGAAATTGGTGTTGTCGGTGGCGAAGAAGATGGCATCGAGGCAAAGCACGACGCCAAGTTGTACTCGACCCCTGAAGATGCACTCCTCACAGTACAAAAACTTGGNTCTGGAGAGCGCGGTCGTTACATGGTCGCTGCAACCTTCGGAAACGTTCATGGTGTTTATAAGCCAGGCAATGTTGTTCTTCAACCTGCAATTCTTAAGACTCTGCAAGATGCAGTTGCCACAAAACTCGGAATGGCTGCCGGATCAAAGCCAATGGATCTGGTCTTCCACGGTGGTTCCGGTTCGCTGCTCTCAGAAATTCGCGAAGCGCTTGATTATGGCGTCGTAAAGATGAATATCGATACCGATACCCAATATGCATTTACTCGCCCAATCGTCGATCACGTCATGAAGAACTATGACGGCGTACTCAAGATTGATGGCGAAGTTGGCAATAAGAAGGCATACGATCCACGCGCATGGGGTAAGGCGGCAGAAGCTGGTCTTGCAGCCCGTGTTGGCGTCGCTTGCGAAGATCTTCGCTCTACCGGAACGTCGATCAACGCCTAATGCCAGCACTGGTCTTGCTCGGAGCCCAATGGGGCGATGAAGGAAAAGGTAAAGCAACCGATCTGCTTGGCGATCGCGTTGACTATGTTGTCCGCTATCAAGGCGGAAACAATGCTGGTCACACCGTTGTTATCGGTGATCAGAAGTACGCGCTCCACCTTCTTCCTTCTGGAATCTTGAGTCCAAACGTGGTTCCCGTCATCGGCAATGGTGTTGTGATTGATCCATCAGTTCTGCTGACTGAAATATCTGGACTCAACGAGCGAGGCATCGATACCTCGAAGTTAAAGATTTCTACCAATGCGCATTTGATCACGCCATATCACCGCACCATCGACAAAGTCTCTGAACGCTTCTTGGGTAACTCCAAGATCGGAACAACTGGTCGTGGAATCGGACCTGCATATGCCGACAAGATCAATCGCATGGGTATTCGAGTACAAGATCTCTTTGATCCATCCATCTTGCGCCAAAAGATTGAAGGCGCACTTCGCGATAAGAACCAAGTTCTTATTAAAGTCTTTAACCGCAAAGGTATTGAAGTTGAAGATGTTCTTAACGAATACCTTGGCTATGCCGAAATCTTGGCTCCTTATGTCTGCGATACCGCGCTACTTCTCGATAAAGCGCTGAAGGCAAATAAGAATGTCTTGCTCGAAGGTTCACAAGGAACTCTGCTCGACGTTGACCATGGAACATATCCATTTGTTACCTCATCAAATCCAACTGCGGGCGGTGCATCGACCGGTTCTGGAATAGGACCAACCAAGATCACTCGCGTCATCGGAATTGTTAAGGCCTACACAACTCGCGTTGGCTCAGGCCCTTTCCCAACCGAACTCTTCGATGAAGATGGCGAGAAACTTCGCACCATTGGTGGCGAAGTTGGCGTAACCACCGGTCGCAACCGTCGCTGTGGTTGGTATGACGCACCGATTGCNCGTTATGCAGTTCGCGTCAATGGATTGACTGATTTCTTNTTAACTAAGCTCGATGTTTTAACAGGTTGGGAGAAGATTCCAGTCTGCGTTGCTTACGATATTGATGGCACTCGCGTGGAGGAACTTCCATCTTCACAGACCGATTTCCATCATGCTAAGCCAATTTATGAATACCTGCCGGGCTGGAATGAAGATATTTCTGGTGCTCGCACCATGGAAGATTTGCCGGCCAATGCGCGGGCATATGTGAAGTATCTCGAGGAGATCTCCGAAGCCCCGATGAGCGCGGTGGGCGTTGGCCCGGGCCGCGATGAGACCATCGCAGTCAGAGACCTCATCAACTAGATGAAGATTCTCTTGATTGGCTCCGGTGGACGCGAACACGCGCTCGCCGTTGCTCTGAAGAGAGATCCAGCTCTAACCGAACTCCACGTTGCACCAGGCAATCCGGGTATCGCCGAGATTGCACCGACTTATCCTTTCTCTGGAATCGATAACGATTCTATTGTGGCGCTCGCACAAAAACTTGCCGTCGATCTCGTCGTGATTGGCCCCGAACTTCCATTAGTAAATGGCGTTGCCGATGAGCTAAAAAAAGTTGGCATCCCATGTTTTGGTCCATCCAAGGCTGCTGCACAATTAGAAGGATCAAAAGATTTTGCTAAGAAGGTAATGAGCGATGCCGGCGTACCTACGGCAAAGAGTTTTACTTGTACTAATCAAACAGAAATTGAAAAGGCGTTGGATCACTTTGGCGCTCCATATGTCGTCAAGCATGATGGTCTTGCTGCTGGAAAAGGCGTTGTTGTCACCGATGATCGTGCGCTCGCGCTTGAACATGCACTCCAATCATCACAAGTTGTGATTGAAGAATTTCTCGACGGTCCGGAAGTTTCGCTCTTTGGCATCAGCGATGGAACTCATGTCATTGCCATGCAACCTGCGCAAGATTTCAAACGCGCCTTTGATGGAGACCAAGGTCCAAATACCGGCGGCATGGGCGCATATTCACCATTGCCCTGGGCGCCCTCCGACATCATCGAACAAACTTTGAGTGAAGTTCTCAACCCCACCATCAAAGAGATGGCGGCTCGCGGAACTCCATTTGTCGGGCTCCTCTATGCCGGACTTGCGCTTACTTCGCGCGGAACTCGCGTCATTGAATTCAACGCCCGCTTTGGCGATCCAGAGACCGAGGTCTTGCTGCCTCGCCTTAAAACACCGTTGGCCACACTTCTTTATAAAGCCGCAACCGGTGGACTTACGAACGAGATGGATTTGGAGTGGACGCAGGATTCAGCCGTCACCGTCGTCTTGGCATCAGCGGGATATCCAACCTCGCCTGTTATCGGTGAACCCATCACCGGAATTGATCCAATTCCTGGCTCCTTTGTCTTTCATGCTGGCACCTCACTTAAAGATGGAGTTCTGCACTCTTCCGGCGGACGCGTCCTGGCTGTGACCGGAACCGGGGCAGATCTCACTGAGGCCAGAGATAGCGCCTATCGCAGCCTCTCGCGCATCACTTTGCGCGGCGGGCACTATCGCAGCGATATCGCCCTCAACGCCTCAATTGCAGAGAAAGGCAATTAATGAGCGAGAATAGGTCAGTGAGTTTGCTCGCCGATCGTTATGCCAGCGCCCAGATGCGCGCGCTCTTCGCTCCTGAATCAAAAATTAAATTCGAACGCCAACTCTGGATTGCAGTAATGCGCGCACAATCCAAGCTCGGCCACTCAATCTCTGAGATCGTGATTGCAGATTACGAAAAGGTAATCGATCAGATTGATTTAGCATCAATTGATGCCCGCGAAAAAATTNCTCGCCATGATGTGAAGGCACGCATCGAAGAATTTAACGCGCTCGCTGGACACGAAGCGATTCATGCCGGAATGACATCGCGCGATCTGACCGAAAATGTTGAAGCGATGCAGGTTAGAGACGGACTTCTACTTGCTCGAGATCGTGTTGTTGCAGTTCTAGCTTTACTTGCCCAGCGCGCGACTCAATATATCGACCAACCTATTGCTGGTCGCTCACACAATGTTCCGGCACAAATCACCNCTCTTGGTAAGCGCTTTGCATCTGCCGCCGAAGAGCTCCTCTTTGCCTATGAGCGTTTAGATAATTTGATCACTCGCTATCCCATTCGCGGCATCAAAGGCCCAGTCGGCACTGCCCAGGATTCACTTGATTTACTCGGCTCTTCCAAAGCACATTCAGATCTAGAAGCTTCGATTGCCAAGCATCTCGGTTTCGAAAACGTGCTCGACTCCACCGGCCAGATCTATCCCCGCTCATTTGATTTTGATGTTGTCACCACTCTTGTACAACTTGCCGCAGCGCCATCTTCTTTCGCTACCTCCATCCGTTTGATGGCCGGCGCCGAACTTGTGACCGAAGGATTTAAAGCTGGCCAAGTTGGTTCATCGGCAATGCCACACAAGATGAATACCCGTTCCTGCGAACGCGTCAACGGCCTGGCCGTCATCCTTCGTGGTTATGCCTCAATGGTGGGCGAGATGTCAGGCGATCAATGGAATGAAGGCGATGTTTCGTGTTCGGTTATTCGCCGCGTTGCACTTCCTGATGCCTTCTATGCCTTCGATGGTTTGATCGAAACCTTCATGACCGTTCTCTCCGAGTTCGGCGCCTTTCCGGAAGTTATCGCAGCCGAGCTGACTCGTTACCTTCCCTTCCTTGCCACCACCAAGATTTTGATGGCTGCCGTGAAAGCTGGAGTCGGTCGCGAGGTTGCCCACGAAGTTATCAAAGAACATGCAGTCGCATCCGCCCTTGCTATTCGGGAAGGCAAGCTCAACCTGATGCTGGAAGCACTTGCTGCTGATGCGCGCATTCCATTGGATTTGGCACAACTCAACGCACTCATCTCGAAGCCACTCGAATTTACCGGCGATGCCCACGCCCAAACCGAGCGAGTAGTCCATCGCATTGAAGCGATAACTAAAGCTCATCCTGCCGCAGCGCAGTACCGCCCAGGCTCTATTCGATGAAGCAAGAGATTGCCGGATGGCAACATCTGCGCAGCGGTAAAGTCCGCGATCTCTACACCAACGCCGAAAAGCAATTACTCATTGTTGCCTCTGATCGCATCTCTGCCTTTGATTACATCTTGCCGACTCTAATTCCTGGTAAAGGTGAATTACTCACCGGACTTTCTAACTTTTGGTTTACCATGTTTTCCGATGTGGTTCCCAACCACATCATCTCTACCGAAGTTCCGACCGAAGTTGCCGGCCGCGCAGTTATCGTGAAGCCGCTTGAGATGTTTCCGATTGAATGCGTCGCGCGCGGTTACCTGACTGGATCTGGCTGGGTGGAATACCAACAAAGTCAGAGCGTCTGTGGAATCGCACTTCCTGCGGGGCTACAAGATGGCTCCAAACTTCCTGCCCCNATCTTTACTCCNGCCACCAAAGCGCCAGATGGNGAGCACGATCTGAATATCTCCTTCGAGCAAGCGGTCGAAATTATTGGAGAGGCTGACGCCACCGCGCTCCGTGATCTGACGTTGAAGTTGTACTCATTAGCCCACGACTATGCCGCCACACGCGGAATCATTCTTGCCGATACTAAATTCGAATTTGGTCGCGATGCCGCAGGTACTATCTGCCTAGGCGATGAGGCCCTAACTCCTGACTCTTCACGTTTCTGGGAAGCTGCAACTTGGCAACCAGGTGGAGTCCAACCCTCGTATGACAAACAATTTGTTCGTGATTGGCTTCTGACTTCTGGGTGGGATCGCAATTCCACGCCGCCAGAACTCCCCGCAGAGGTCGTAGAAAAAACACACGAGCGATATTCCACTGCTTATCGATTGCTGACCCAGGGAGAGTAAAGATGGCCACCATCATCGTTGAAGTTATGTTGAAGCCAGAGATTTTGGATCCACAAGGTCAGGCCGTCGCATCCGCCCTGCCACGATTGGGTTTCACCTTCGCCAAATCCGTGCGCCAAGGCAAACGCTTTGAAATTATCGTCGACGGCGAGCCTACCGATGCTCAACTTGCTGAAGTTAACAAAGCGGCAGAAACGCTTCTCTCCAACCCAGTCATCGAGACCTATCTCGTGAAGGTAGAGAAGTAATGCGCATCGGAGTCGTTACCTTTCCAGGAACCCTCGATGATTACGAT
>JGI24890J29729_1000530_pt1 | contig 23171 bp, 13 predicted proteins | sample FreactcultureFD7_FD_29729 | JGI IMG/M metagenome (IMG submission 29729)
ATTAATTCAAATAACTTAAAGGATGAATCCCTTAATTTTTTAATCGCTTTTTCTTTTATTTGTCTAACACGTTCTTTTGTTAAACATAAATCATCAGCAATTTCTTGTAATGTTTTTTGATCACCAATCAAACCAAAATAATTTTTTATTATTATTTGTTCTACTTTGGTTAATGAATCAACAATATTATTTAAATCTTTTGATAAATTTTCCTTTTCAATATCAAGACCATTTTCTGGTGAATCCGAATCTGAATAAGGGATAATATCATACAAATCACCACCATCTTCGCCAATTTGTCTATCAAGACTCTCAATTACTGGTATATCTATGGTATTTTCTTCAATCTTGAATTCATGGTCAGTGTTTATCTCTTTATTGTTTTTCAACATTATATTTATCTTATTGACTGGCATTCTAATACCCCTTGATGCTTCATTCAATAACTTCATTATGGATTGTCTAATCCACCACACAGCATAAGATAAAAATCTAACATCGGTCTGTTCTGTATCATACTTGTCAACAGCAATACAAAGCCCTAGATTACCCTGATTTATCAAATCAGGTAATTCTATTCCACTATATTGATACTTCTTAGCAACAGCTATAACAAACCGTAGATTTGATTTAATGATGGTGTTTTTTGCCGCTTGATCTCCTTTTTTAATTTTTTCAAATAATAATATTTCATCATTTTTTGAGATGGTTGGATACTTTTTAATATCCGATAAATAATAAGAAATCTCTTGTTGGTTAATCCAATAACTCGATGTTTTAATGTTCATAATTTTTTTTAATTTAAAAGCTTAGATATATTATTTTCTTTTAGTATTTTTATACTGTTGTCAGCCCAATCCTGGACAAGTGGATTATGTGTTATTAACCAAATATGGTCAAAATATGTTTTAAGTTTATCAAAAAATAAACCAAGTTTATCTAAATTCTCATTTGCTACCTTACCAGTTATTTCATCAAAAACAATTAAATTAGGTTTTGGTAATGATGATACTTTACTAAAAACAGCCCTCAGTGCTAATGAACTAACTGTTTTTTCATAACCAGAACCAGCGGCAATGTTTTTCTCTACACCAGTTTCCTTATCAACCATCCAGAAATTAACATCCCCACCATCTTCCATTCTTAACTCCAAAATAAATTCCGAAGTATCAACCAATAATGCGTGAAGATATGAATTAATCAATGGTATCATTGTACCCAAAATCATTTTAGATATACCATTCTTACCATAAACATCCAAATATGTTTTAAATATTTTATCAATGGACTCATCCTTATTTAATTCCTTAATCAATGAATTAAATCCATCTATTAATTTATGGGAAGACTCAATATCTTTTTCAGTACTTTTTATCTGTAATAATAACAAATCTCTCTCTGAATAAATATTAGTTAATTTAGTTTTTATAAGTTCTAAATCAGTATCTATTTTTTTATTAGATTCTATGTTGGCAATATTATCACGATATTGTTTTAACTTATCTTCCCCACGTTTTAAACTTTCTTTATGTGTTAATAAATCAATTCTATGTCTAGATAATATCAGTTCATTTTTATTGAATTCATCCCACTCTGATTTTATGGTATCAAATTTTGATATCTCATCTTTTATTATATTTATTTCTTTATTCAGAGATAATATGGATTCATTTAATAAAATATTTGAATTCTGGATTTCTAATATTTTTGGTTTATTATCAACGTCCTTAAGTGGTTGTTTACATGATCTACAAAACTCATCATCAGTTAAACTTTTAATATTTGCATTATTTGAACTAATCTGGAATGTCGTATTTAATAAATCTTTTTCCTTTTCACGTAAATTTGATGTGAGTATCTGATACCTATCAATGTCAAATGGTTGAGCTGGTTCTTTAGATAATTCAATTAAGTTTTTTAATATTAATTCTTTATCCTTAATTGATTCATTTAACTTATTAATCCCAGAGACTATGGTATCTTCATTTAACTTATATAGTTCAGTATCAACATTATTTATACGCTTACTTTGTAATAACTCTTTTAATGATAAATTATCATTAAGTTTTTCTTCAACAAGTTTTAAATTTAAATTATTATTTTGATTTAATTGTATATTACCATTTATCCTACTTTTTTCTACTTCTATCTTAGATAAGACATCAGCCGTATTTGTTCTACTAAGGTTGGACTTTTCTCTCCACTCCGAGTACATTTTTTTAGCAATCTTTTCTTTTTCACGATAGAACTCCAAACCAATGAATCTAGTTAACAACCTACCCCTTTCTGTTGGTTTGGTTTTAATTAAATCTTCAAGATTATCAGCTGTTGTTAATATGGTTATTAAACAATCATCATAAGTACCAACATAATTTTTAATTAATTCCTCTGTAACTCTTTTCTCATCACCATTAAGCTCTTTAACCCCACCTTTTGGTAGTGGCCTATAAAAATTAAGCTCAGAAGAACACTTATATTCTTTATTTTTACCTAATTTTCTGCTTAAAACCCTTTTTATTATATAAAGCTCGCCCTCAATCTCAATAGTACCCTTAACAGATACCAGATCATTATCAGTGTATTTATTAAAAATATCTTCAAACTTAGTACTTTTTGATGTCACACCATAGAATAAAAACAACAATAAATCAATAGATAAAACAGATTTTCCTGCGAAATTTCCAGGATGTGATGATATTGATGTTATACCAGGTTCACCCAACTCAACAACATTATTCTCCCCATATGATAAAAAATTAGAAAACTCCAACTTTAATATCTTATAACTCTTATATCTATTTGTTTGATCCTTATAATCTTCCAAACTAGCACTAACTGTTGTATCAAGCTTATCAAAGTGTGCCCTGTTTATTGTAATGGCATTATCTTCAATAAATTTATCAATTAAATTCCTTTGATACCCAGGATCCAAAATCAATTCAGATGCATCAGCCCTTAAATCTGTCGATATGTCTGATTTTTTGTTGCTAATAGCTTTAAAAACAACTTTTACTTTAGGTGTTTTATATTTACCCTGAAAATATTTTTCAATACGTTTCTCATTTGTCTTGGAGTAATTATCCAATGTATCCTCCCAATAAACCCTAATTTGGTTTAATTCACTATATATATTATCTTCCATTTTTTTTATTTAAGCGTTTATAAGAATTTCAGCATCATTTTCAATATCGGTAATATCCGTCATTTTAAATGAAAGATATTTAACACTATTTTCTATATCATGAAAAGTATATTTCATATCATCAAGTGTTATATGACAATACCCATGTTGGGATATGGTCTCATGAAAATATTGTTGTATAAAACTTCCGACCATTATAATTGATTTACCTTTTTTATTAGTAAAAACCTGACGTTTATGAATGTCACCACATAAAGTTATATCACAACCATCAAATCTTTCAACATCATGACCATGGGCAAACACAAACCCCTTTTCATTAACAGCACCAGTTATAATACCATGATAAAGACCAATATATATACCATCATATGGTTTCATATGTAAATCTTTTGGTGCTATACCATTGTCATATATACTAAAAACACTCCATATAACATTTTCATCCTTATATAGATCACTGCTCTTAAAATAAAGTATATTATCCAAATTTAATGTGTTAATTATTGGTGTTAACGCATCCATCCGTTCTTTATTTTGTTCAACAATATCATGATTACCAGGTATTATAATAACCTTTGTTGTTAATTTTGAACAATTTTCAAGAAAATTTGAAACCTCATTAACCAACTCTGGTGTTAATTGATTTCTTGAATTCACAATATCACCAGTAATAACAATCCTGTCTGGTTTTAATGTTCTCATTTTATCATAAAAATATTCACATACTGACCTGAATTCGTCATGTCTTGCCAATGTTCTAAAATGTATGTCACCTACACATACAATGTCTCTTATATTCATAATTAATTATTTTTAAGCACCAATACTCATTCTATAATGTTGTATTAATAATTCAGCCTCTTTCTTCATGTATGGTACTGGTATTAACTTAAAAAACTTAACGTACTTATCCCAATAAAATAAACCACCACGACTAAATTTTCTGCCAGTCTCTCTTTCATACATCACACCATATATTGATATCTGAAGACAATACGTTGTATATTGAGAATAAATTAAATGATCCACAGGAAAATACATATAATCATTATATATATTATCATAATCAAATTTCTTATTTGTTTTAAAATCCCATACACTAAACTGATTATTTGGTAAATCTTCTATGATATCAGAGGTTCCCGCCACACCCAAATTATCGTTAAAATCATATGACATTATATGTTCTGGTCGAATACTTTGTGAACCTATTAAAGATAGGTCATTACCAACACAACATTCTTTAAATGCATCTATAACACATTTTTCAAAATTATCCCTTGGTATATATAAACCACTTTTATCAAGTAAATATCTTTCTAATATTTCATGTAAATTAGTTCCATACTCATTAGCTTGTCTATTTATTTCCTTCCATTCTGCTAATACAGATTCTTTAGTTACACCTTTCCTATCAGCTACACGTTGTGCATGAAACTCTTCATCAAATTTTTTCTTATAATTACCTAGTATGGTAGTTACGGAAGTATATTTAATATTAGGTTTTTGGTCATTGGTGTAGGTGTGGGTTTCATGATTTAATGTTATCATTTTTAATCTTTTAATCTTCCGCTTGTCCTCAAAAATTTTATGAGGTTATTATTTCCATATAGTTGATTATATAAAGATATATCCAATCCATCTGGTAAGTTATTTATTAAAATTTTATTATATAATCTACCACCATTTAATTTATGATAGATTTTTTTTGCATCCTCCCAAGCATCTGGATCCAAAACAATTATGATGAAACTATTGGCTTTTTTATATAAAGTACTAAATAATTTATCATAAAGTTTTTTACCAAGAAGTGGTATGCTGTTTGGTATTGGAATATGGTCAAATCCGCCCTCGACAAGAAATATAGGTTTATCCCAATCAATTAGATATTCATTAAATATTATATTCGTTTTATCGGCCTTAGCGTTTAAATATTTAAATTTTTTAACACTAGGTGATATAGCCCTTGTTATATAATAATTTAATTTATTTTCTGAATCAAATGAGGGTAATACTATTCTATATTGGTAGAATCCAGATAAACAGTAACCTATTTTATATTTATTAATCTGTTCATCCGTTATACCTCTATTTCTAAGGTATATAAATGCATTCTTAAAGAAGGATATGTTGTTTTGACCATACAAAGGTACATATTCTGGTGGTAATACCAAGTCATCAGCTTCAATAGAATCTTTACAATTCTTATAATAATCTGATTCGGAGAAACTTATTTTTAAGGATTTAAATAATTTTATACTATCTTTTGTTCCAAAATCTTTTATAAGCTTAAATAAAAACCCTTTTGTTTCATCTGTTTCTCCACAAGACCAGCATTTATATACACCAGACTCATAATTTATTTCTAAATTGCCTTTACCATCATAACGAACACCTTTCATCTCAGAACACACTGGACAATCAAAAGATATCTGGCATCTGCTCTCATTATGAACAGATGGTTCTCCAAGTATATCTTCTAATAGGATTAATAAACTCTGTATATTCTCTTCAAGTGTGTAATTACTCATAGACTACCACAAAGATAGTAATAAGAATTGAGAAAACCAAATGAATTTTGGTTATTTTATGTGGTCGTTCATTTTTAAAAAAGCACGGGCACAGCAATAAGCATCTGAAACATCATACATCTCGTTTTTCATCTTACCCTTTTTATCTTTCTCCCATGTTATTTGTGGTTCAAGTGCGGCCACTTTCTTCCAAATAATGTCTTTTTTATCTATATCTTTTGGAAGACCACCGAATAAAACAATCTTCCCATCTTTATTCGGTTGCATTAATTCTGGAAATGCATTCTTCCTGGATTCATATGTTGATATATATGTTGGTACTATACCAAATTTATCATAAATTATTTTACTAACCATACCATTAAACCTAAGTAGCGTACCAACTGTATTAACATTGTTAGATCTGAGTAATGGTTCCTCAATAACAACATATTTAACTCCCATACCTAGATACTTACTAGAAAATTCAGAGAAATGATTAGCTTTTATCATCAACTCCTCTATTTTAGTTTCTGGTACTGGTTTAGCTTTAGGTGCTATATGTGTTAATTCCAATGGTGTACCATCCATCTTGAATAAAGCTACACCGATAGTTTTGGTTGACACATCTAAACCGAGTAATAAATCTTCTTTTTTAACTTCTATCATATTATAATCTAATTTTTAATGAAAAACTAACTATATCATACCAGTATTTTTTTATTGGCTGGGTTGGTTTGCAAACAGCTAGTAAATTTCCTTGTGAATCATGAATACCCAATTGTGTTATTATAACTGGTTCAAGGTTCTGATTATTTGTATAAAAAGAAGCATAATCTGAAGAATTGTCAACACCTAATAATTCTTTTGCTGTATCATTTGTTGATTTATAAAATTCATCAGATGATGCCAAACAAACAATATTTAAAGATTTTTCATAATTATAACTTAAAAACTCCATGTATGGGGTAACTGGCGTTCCGCTGCCAGTCCTTCCAGTATATATGAACTCAGTATTTTCCCACTGTACATTATTAGAACTATCACGATTAAATATAAAATGTGTTGACCCAGTATATGTTCTAACACCATGTAATGTGGTTGAGTTTCTTCTATATAAATTAGAATTTCTAGCAGCATTACCATAAAAATCATATACTTTTAATGGTTGTGATATTGTACCACCAGTAGATATTTTACCATTGAATGCATTTACAAATATACTATCAACGATTTGTTGATGTGTTAATACGATAAAACCTTTATCTAAATAAGCAACCCCTACACAATTATCTTTATAATAATTATACGTTTCTTTAACCTGAGCATTTGGATTGAATACTTTTGTCCCATCAATAACATCAGAATGACCATCACTCCAACTACCAGTACTATTATCATATGGTGTACCTATCAAATCACTAAATAGTAAAACCGTGTTACTTTCATAATTTGTAATTGGTTTAGATAGGTCAATTGGTTCACCGATATCTTTCATACTTAAATCAAGTTCGGATAAAACATTATCCAATGACCTATTTAAACCAGATTTATTGTATGTACCATATAGACCAATAGTAGATGGATTTGTTAAATAAGAATTTTTTATACCCAAATAATTTTTAATATATGACCCTGTTGTTGAACCGCTCCAATATGGTATATTTAGTTTTATAGATTTACCGTCTATAATTGCCCCGTATTGATTTGATTGGATATCCAATATTAAAAATAAATCATTAGGTACTGGTAACTTACTATATGCTGTCGTGTTAAATTCAGTTGTACCAATTGTTTGTAAAACCGTTTTATAAAATTCGCCAGTACTCCCAGATATGGTCGGATCAGTTATCAGCGCATCTGATGTCACACCACCAGGTAATGTATCTGATGTCAAAGGATTCCAATAGTAAGGTATACCAGATTTGTACACAGTAGGTGTTTGCTGTGCGGTGGCTTGAGTTAAATAACCAAGCTTTGTTCTTGTATACTTAGAAAGTTCAGCGTCAGAAACGGGTAAATTAAGTGATTTAAGTGTATTCGCAAAAATATTGTTTGTGGCTTGTCTTTCAATGAATAACATTGGCATTACTTGTGTTGTGGAACCTGTAAACGCTGCTTGTGACCCATACAAATAATTATAACCATCATTACCATCATAAGGAACGCTTTCATTAACAACAACAGCAGCCTCAATCGGTTTTAATATACTATAATTTGATGGTGAAACTGTGTATTCTATATATCCACGACAATCACCAGATGAAAGAGTTAATGAAAAACTTGGGTCAGTATACTGTACGGTAAAAAAATTAAAATATGTATCTGTTTGAGCTATTAGAATAGCATTACTGGTTGATGAAAACCCCTGAAATAAACCAGCTACAGTATTTGTTGATATTGTATTTAATTTATTAACCAGACCACCAGATGTTGATGATGGGACTTCAGTGTGTGTTATAATTACCGTATCATTTAATGCTGGTAAATATGTTGGCTCATTATCAATGTAAAATGTAGCAATACCATCACCAGTATTACCAACAGCCCTTCTATAGAATGGTATTCTTATCTTAAGTAATCCGTTATTAGCCATTTTTATCTAATTATATTAGTTTTTATTTTTATATTAGGTGATATTGAAAATAAGTTATCAGCATAATCACCAGTTAAATCACCATTAATTTGTGTTAAAGACATATTAGCCAAATAATTCACATCATCATCACTAATGGAAAATTGTGCTGGTACAAATCCTTGGTTTAGTAGTGTTGTTCTACCTAGATCAGTTAAATAGACCTTCATATCTACAACCGATGTGTTTTTTGGTATAAATCCCATTATTATAATTTTATGTATCTTATTATTAAATTAAAGTATTTTTATTATAAATATCATTTTTTTTATTTTTAAACAATAGTATATGATAAATTATTGTTTTCTCCTTGTTTAATAGAGGATAATGGATTATAACCACCAGTATCTGGTTTATCCCCATTTATAACACCACTTATATAACCAGTATTAACTAAATTTATTGATACAACCATGGTTTCACTAATTAGGTCTGATACCTCATTTATGGGGTTTTTATTATAATAATAAAAATTAAAACTAAAATCAATAACACCAATTCGTCTATCTGGTGTTATATTAGTTTTACCAAAATATAAATTATTTAAATCACTAACATTTTCTGAAACAAAAACAATAGAAAAATCAATTGATTCAAATGGTGCTAACATAACTCTTTCTTTATTATACCACACATTTAAAATCCTGGTTATTAACTTTCCTATGATTTTATTTTTATATGATAAAACATATGTTGTATATGTATATTCATTTTCAACATTAATAGAACTACTTATTACATTAATAACTTTCTCATGGTTATTAAGAAATGAAGCTCTTATTTTACCATTATTATTTAATAAAAAATTATTATAATATATTGGCGAGTTTGTCTTATTTAAAAAATAAAACAAACCATCATTAAAATTAGAAACAGATTTTTTGTTATCTGAAATACTTATTCCTGGTGTATTAATATAAAATTCAGAATTAGGTATATAAAAACTAAATTCTGGATCATTTATTGGTGTACTTAATACACTAGTCACTGTGTAAAATAATGGGGCATCAGCTATACCACCGCCTAGTGCATCTCCCCCTCCCTTTAATCCTGTTGTTACTAGTGTACTCATAATTAATAATAGTATGTTGTTGTTTCTGTTGTCTTTTTAATAATTTTATTAGATAATTTAGAGTATTCTACCAAAATAGAATAATTATTATTATTTCTAACATTATTGTTATTAAACTTATCAAAATCTAACTTCGCATTTACCCTAAAATTATAACCAGTTGGTGCAGATGAATAATCATCAAAATGGTCAATTATTGTATGTTCTGTTAATCCGACTGTATAGGTTTTCTCACTATAATTCATTAATATAGTATATGAATCATCAACTAAATTAACTAAATTAGTATAGCCAGTACTTGTATATCTACCAATAATACCACTTGTATAATTATTGGTTGTACCCGTGGTTCTATATTGTTGTAACCCACTTAATTTTAATGGTATTTTATTAGAACCTAATAAAACAAATAAATTAACACTAAGATTTTCTGAAGTTCCTGTTGGGTTATATTTTAAATTTTTTGCATTTGCAAATCTAAAATAAAAATTAAATGAGTTGTGATAAGCTTCACCAATAACTAGTTCATTTAGTTTTAAAATTTCGCTATGAACCACATTTGTATTAGAACGATTTTTTGAATTATTACCAATAAAAGATAAATCAAAAATATTTGTTTTATCTTGGTAATTTGAATTAATGAATACAAATCTATTTATATCTTTATTATCTATTGGGTATAAATCATAATTTTGTATTAAATCACCTAGTTTTGGGTTTTCTGAATATTGAGACCTTAAATACAAACCATTTAAATCAACTAAATAATATTGTTTATAACCATTTATTTTTTTATATGTTATCGGTGTCTGTTGTGAAATTGTTGGTGATGGTGAGTATAATATATAATCTCTATTAGTTGTTTTATTAATACCAAATAAACCATTTTTATATTCAGATCCACTTAGAATATCACCACGTTCACTTGACTGAGTGAAAACATTTTTAAACCCATTTGTTAAACTATTATCATCTTTTATTGTAACTATGTTCTGATTTGTTAATGATGGATTGAACTGGTCAGAATTAAGTATATTATAATTAGTATCATCATCAGATAATGAGAAATATAAAGCATTATTCTTCAGACCACCATTATAAAATGACTCCTTACCTTTATCAGTAAGATATATAACAAATTCATTAGTATTTCCGTTTATAAAACCCATTTTAAAAATCTATAGTTGCCTGTATTGTTAATAAATCCGAATTATATTTTCTAGTTATAGGTTGACTAAATTTACCAATAGCCACCAAATCACCATCAGCATCATAAACACCTAATTCACTAAATGAAACCTTATTTGAATTAATGTCAAATGTTGGATTAGTTGTTGTTATAAATGTATTCGGTAAAACATTAAAAGTAAATAATGTTTTATATATTGTTGATTTAATATCAACCCCTACATTACCATAAAAAAATACTTCATCCCCAAATGTCATACCAGTAGGGTTTGTTTTTATTTGTGGTAATATAACTGTATCATTTAAATCATAATAATTATTTATTGTATTATTTATATCATCTTTATCAATATAAACTCTTAAATTATTTAAGTTATTTGGTGTCATTAATCCACTATCAATAATGGTATCACCCAAAGAACTGGCATCTAAATAATATAAAACAATTTGACTACCAGTTGATGGTGTGAAATTTAATTGAACCCGTCTATTAGCGGTAGTACCAGTCGGGTAAACACCATACAAAGTACTACTCAATAAAGAACCATTATAAAATAAATAAACAACATTATTATTTGGTTGGTTTGTTAGTGTTAAATTGATATTGCCACCTATTTTATAAATACCGTCTAAATAAGTATTAGAATTTAATATCGTATTATTTGGAACCGTTACTTGTGTTTTAATTGTCCCAGCAGATGTAGATTCTCCATATAAATAAACTACTTTATAATGGTTATCAATATCTATAGAACCCAATTTTATATATGTCGTACCACTTTCTGTATATAAATAATAACACATTGTTGTATCAGATGTTACAGCTGGTGGGAATATTGATGGGCCACATACAACAGTTGTACCACTAGACGTAACATAAAAAACTAATATATCACCAATCGGGTTATGTGATAAGCTGAATGTTGGGTCTTCAATAGGAAATGAAAAAATAAAATCATCTACTTTAAGAAACATGTCACTAGTTACAGAAATAGATGATTGGTCAACACAACCACTGATACCCATATACGAATTTACATTAAACTCTCTCCATTCCAATGGATTTGGTAATCCACCTATTTCTGTTTTTTGCCATAATATGGACACATCACTTATATTAAAACCCAATGGGGATGTTGGGTCAAATAAATAAGAAAATTCTGAGTAAAGCGGATTTAATGGATCTTTTGGTAATTGAAATAAAATATCTTTTGGTTTTGTTGTTATGTTATCGATTGTTTTATAATTTTCACATTGTATACCAGTTATACCATTAGAATTTTTTAACAAATATGTTATGTGTGCTGTTTCATTTATACCTAAAGAACCAGCTATATTGGAACCAGGGCAATGTCCAGGGTCAACTAAAGAAACAACTGGAGATGGTAGTGTCCAATTTCTATTTGATTTAAATGATAATGCCGATATTAACTCTTGGTCTTCTATTATAATTATTTTCTGATCAACCAATACTTTACCAACCACTGTTGGTGATACTTCTTGGTCAATTAAATCATAATAAGGAACATTACCATTAATATATTTCAAAACATCATCACAAATAAATGTATAACCAATAGTTGATGCTAATGATGCACCACCAAACTGTTTTTTATGCCACATTAAATATGGTATATTTAATTTTAATGAATTACCATAAAACCCTTCACCATAAAAGTTAGCAATTGTATTATTTGTATAATGTATAACACCTATTTTATTTATGGTCTGTGTATAACCACTAATATTATTATCAGTGGTGCCAGTTACAATAGTATTAGGGTTAACTGATGTATATATATCAGTTAAATAACCATAATCTATTGCAGTACCCATGTATTCATATCCATTACTAAATTCACGACCCTTATATATTGAATTGTCTAATCCAATAATATCACGAATATTTATTATATTCATATTCCAAACAGGTACATCTTTTATTGTTTCCTGACCAGGTATAGCAGTAAAATTTAAATCACCATTAGACCAATAAGCAATGGGTGAATCCTTATCATAATAATCAGATATTGTTTGTTTACCAGGATAAATAAACCCTTTAACCCTACAATTAGTGAAATTAGGTAATTCTCTATCTAACTTGAAATTGATTGTCTGGTTATTTGTTATACCAGTTAAAGGTAATGAAGACGTGGAATTAACACTAACAATATTGTACCATAAATACTGTGTTGGATCTGTATTTATATATGGATTCATACTAGTTGTATGTCCAGTATAATATTTATTTTGTATTATCTTTAAAAATAAATAATCACCAGATTTAACATTTATATAATTATTATTTTTTAAAGATGTTGTATATCCAGTACCAATCCCATAGTTAACAAATGTTGTGGATCCAGTTGTTTGGGTATATTTAAGATCAACATTAACGGATGACCCAGTTATAATGCCACTTAAATTATATAATGATGTTAATGATGGTTCTATTAGATTAAATGTAGAACCACTAAAAAATCCTCTGTTTTTGGCTGACGTACTAATAACTTTAGGAAATGATGTTATATTTGTTATAGGTACATTAAATATATTGTTATTATATGGTACTTTAAATAATATATCGTGATTATTATCTGTTGGTCTTAATATATTTAATTTAACTGGCGTTTTATTTGTATAATCAATCTCACTATCACCAAGAGAGAATGAATCAAAATTTAATGCACCATATGACAATCTAAAACGACCATAATCAGTTATTTTTAGATTTATTAAAGGGTCGTTTTGTTTAATTATATAACTCATATGTTTATAACTTTATTTCGTTTTTTATTGTATAAAGACTAGTACTAGAATTATTTAACCCTTTTAAATTAAATGTTATTAATTTATTATCTGTTATATTAGGTATAACTATTGTTCTTTTTTCTGTTGTACTAACAATATTTTTATTTGTTATCAAGGTTGTTGTTGTAACACCACTATCAGTTTTATCAAATAAAGGTGTTGTATTCAAATACCCACTATCATAAATAGTATTCTTATTATTTATATCATACTCATATGTAATTGTCAAGGTTTCTCCAGATAAAATAGATAAAGTTGTATCAAAAACATCACCGCTATTGATAGTAGTGCTACTATTTAAATTATTGGTTGATGTATACCAACTAATTTTAACATTACTATTACCATTTTGTATTGTATTTAATCTTATATAATATACTGTGTTATTTGTATTAGTAGTCGTTAATGTATTTAATGTAACAAAATTTGGTTCTATTAAATTTATTTGTGAAACGTCTGTATCTAATGTAATACCAAGTATAGATGTAGCACTATGACCACATGGATCAGTTATATTTAGCATACCGATAAACTCGCCAGTTAATGGTAGACCAATATTATCTTTATCATAATAATAATCCATTATTATATCATTATTAACATTTCTATACCCAACATAACCATGCTTATAAACATTTTTTATACTTGTATCCTTAGAATCAAAATACTTATCTACACCATTTTTCAATGAACCATCTATTGTTGTCCCACTAAAAGAATTAATAGTAAACCCAGTCTTCATATTCAATAATTTATCATAGAAATAAAGTTTTGATTTAACATCATCGGTTAAAGAATAAATATCTGATTCATAAACACTAACCCTGGTTCTATCTTTATAGAAAGTAAAATCATTTACCAAACAAAAATCATTTAACTCCCATGAATTAGTGTCCATAAATGGTTGTATTGATGACATGCTATCTATATTTGATATATATCTATATAAAACACCACGACTAACACAATACCTATCAACCAGATTTTTAGACCCTAACGAATATGTTCTTGTTGATTGAAAATCTCTTGGGTTATTTACAGCACTATCATAACATAACCACTCAAAAATAGGTGAGTAATTTTTGTTTATAAACTCTTTATATAAACAACCTACATTGGTGTAATAATCATACTCAGTATTATAACCCATATTAACTGGATAATAATATACATTACCGACCTGATTAGTTGGTATATACTGACTAATTACAGATGTGCTGTCATTAGTCATTACCAAATCACCATCACTAAAACCCTGTAGTTTATAATAACCTAATGCGTTACAATCATTGTATCCATTATTTGTCTGTAACACATCAATATATAACGGATATCTACCAGTAATATTATTAGAATTTGGTGTTGTTAAATATGGTGAAAAAGACCCACCAGTTTGACCGCTCACTATCCACCCAACAATATTACCTAATGAGTCTGTTGGTACTAAGTTAGGTAATTTAATAACAGCATTATACGAATTATTATGGGTATAGTCATCTATACCAGAATCACCCTGATTAAAATTAAATGGGTTTAAATATGAATCCTGTGTATAACCAGTTGATAATTGTATCCAATAAGCTGACCCGATTGGATTATCGTGTGTTATAAATGGTGCATTAGATTTAAGATTTTTATAAAATAATACATCACCATCAACACTATATGAAACAACGTCCTCTCTATTATAAAACTGACCATTATAATTACCAGTTATACCAGTAGAATATAATAATGGTTTATTATATATAAACCTATATATTGATTTGTTATAATAAACTATATCACCATATGATAAATTTAATGTGTTACCAGTCTCAATATAATTTATTATATCATTATTAGTATATGGGTATATGTTATTATCGTTTATCTTATAATGAGAAAATCTTTCATATCCCCATGGTGAGTAATTTTTAGGGTCATATTTAACTATCTCATCAAAACAAGATCTACTACCCAATGGAGAATATATGTCATTTATTTGATATGGGTATATTGTCGTACCGCTAACATATTTAAGACAATGTTCTGGTAATATATCGTTGGTACATATAAAAACCCTATCAATATCAACTGTTTGTATCTTGTTAACACCATTAATATTAATAACTTTTTTATATGAGCTAATCGTTGTTTTTACCATATCATTAACTTTATAATTAATGATATTTTTATTATAATATTCAACACTGTTTAGTATATTAACATATATATCACTATCATAAACAGTATTTTCTAATTGATATGTCGTACCAGTTATATTTACCCTTCTTGTTGAATATATAGTATCTGGATTATCTATATTTAATTTATTATAATCTAATATACCATCATCATAAGACTGAAATAATTTATATGTGTATGTGTTTCCTGTACCGACATTAATTGAGTTATTCAGCGTAGACCTGGATGGCATATATGGGTATGCATTATCCACGCTGAATAATCTTCTACTTATATTTTTACCAATAATAATATTATTTGTTACTGATCCACCCTCATACGTTGAAGGTGTATTACCAAGATAATAATCATTACCTAATATATTATATGTATAATCAATACCATATTGCCCAATAACAGCTGTATCAGATACTATAGTTGTATATGGTAATTTCTTTGTTTTTATATTAAAATTAAAATCTATTTTATCATACCCAATATATTTATCAAACAATAATTTATCTGAATCGTTTGCTGATGAATTATAAAATTTTTTATAATAATCATAAAACAATTTATTAAATATTTTTGATGTATCTGGTGTTTGGTTATAATTTAATGATGGATAGTTTATATAATAGTGATTAGTACCTGGTCTATTATCTTCATAAATATAATTATCCACATCAACAATAGAAGCTGTTGACCCTGTAGAAATATCATATTTACCAACTAAAGGTGCTATAGATAATCCGAATTCTGTATCCATACCATACATAACCTTTCTACCAGTATTAAACATTAATCTAAATCTAGCATCATTATATGGTAAATACTCACCACTACTAACGTCAGAATATGTATAATCTATTTTTTCATATCTAGATATTGAACACGGTGATGTGATTGGATTTATTACTAAATAAATTTTTTCATTTGTTGTAAAAAACCCTTCAAATATAAAATTATAAACATTATCATCTGGGGTATTTAACCCAGAAAAAATAAATGTTTGTTGTGTTATTGGAATACCCGAACCATTAACTAATTTAATAACAACAGATTGGTCATTTCTTAAATCTGTTGTAAAATATAATTTTATATCAAATTTTAAATAAGAATTCTTTTTAACTAGATAAAATCCTGGATTATTAGAAACCAAAGATAATGACTCACCACTTATATTGAAATTAGTATTTAATGATTGTATTGATACATAGTTATCGGTATCTGGCGTTAATAATAGTGTATCATTTAATGTATGAACTAATTCCTCATCAATTCTTGGTGTATAAAATGGTCCTATTTTATTAACATCAATAGGGTATAACCCATCAAAACTTAAATTATATGAATTGCTTATATATAAAGAATTATCTATTATATTATTTTTAACTAAATAGGTATTATTTCTAGTTGACCCAGAAAATATATAATCTAAATTAATAACTTTAGATAGATTTATAGATAATTTATTTGTATTTAATAATAAATTAAATTTATCAATATAAGCTGGTTCAACATGCATTAATGGGTCAGTGGTTGTTCTACCAGAATAATTTTGATACATATCACCAACAATACCAGTACTAATGGTTACACCTGTCGGTGTTGTGGTTGTCCCAGTTATTGTTGATCCAGTTACAATATATGTAATTAAAGGTGTTGGTGCATAAGTGATTAAATCACCATTAATAAATGTTTCACCAAGAGACCATACTTTTCTTTTATTATATGGAACAGCCCAATTACCGCTATATCCGCCAACGATATTAGTTGGTTTTATAGTTGATGTATTTTTAGAAAACCCGTAATATTTTGGTTGTTTTAATATTCTATTATTCCCAAAATTATCCACATAATTAGATATAGCTGGATATAAATTTGTCCCAGAAGAATTAAAATTTAAATTTATTGTTCTACCACTATAATCATAATAACAAACGTGTGGTTGTGGTGGTGGACAATCAAAATTAATCATTAAATCAATGTACGCAAAACCCATACCTATTGATTTAAAAAAGTATTCTCTTTCTGTGGTATTTGGTAAAGCATTAGTAATACCATCACAATCTGGGAATATTATATTTCTAGGGTTAGAGTCCCTAGAAATATGTGTATATAATGAAGTACCACTGTACGTTAAAATTAAATTATTATTGCTTGTGTTTTTTACAAAAGTTTTTGCTATATTTGGTGTTTGATTATAAGTTAAACCAGTAGTAACTATTATGGTTAATGGTTTAACTTTAGCATAATTATTTAATGTCGTAGGAGTTGTAGACGCAGTAAATGGATATCCACCTGGGAATGGTAATATACTAGGTACTGTGTTTAAACGATATAATTCATTATTATAAACCACAAAAGTACCATATCTTCTTAAATTATTTGGGTTAGAATTATATAATAACGATGTACTACTAGTTGATCCACTAACCTCCATAATATTACCCTCATACTTTATATTAGTATAATCCGTATTAATATACCAATTTGTTATGTTATGGTCAGTGTTACAAAAATCAGTATTTCCATAATACACCCCAAAATATTGATTTATGGTGGGATCAGTACCAGTAATCCTATTACCTATATTACCATTAATACCGAATGTTATCGACTCACCTTGTATTGACTCATTTAAATCACCATTATTTCCTGATATACTAGTTTGACCTTGGTATACAGGCTTTTGCGCTTTGGTTTGAAACTCAGATCCAACAGTACCTAACCAATTAATATCATTATTTAACCCCTCTTTATATATAAATTTATTATCAATATATATACTATTTTTTATCTTTTTGCCTGCATTAATTATTGATGTGGCTGGTGTAAATTGTTTTATTAAATTAACCCAATGTGTATCAAAATATCCTAAAAAATCTAATCCTTTATCATAAGATACATAGTTATTACTTATTCTAAGAAAATCATAATATATTTTACTTAGAGTTGGGTATGTTTTGATTGTTTTCCTATTTTCAACAGAAATATAATCATTAACCACTTTACCCATATATTCATTAAATGTCATATTAGGTACATCTAATGTTTTTGTATATCCAGTACTTAATGTGGAATCTATTTTTATATTATTTTTATAAAAATATTTATACACAGAATGGTCTATAATCCTATCCAAAGATAAATAAACATCCAAATCTTTAACATTAATTGATAGTCTTGAGTCTGCTTCGTAATAATTTGTTTCCCTTAGTGTATTTTCATTTATATTATAATGTTTCGTCTCATTATATACCCATGATTTTACGTTATCAATTGTTTTAAATAATGTGAAACCTTTAACACCATCAAAATTGGTGTACCCATTTATATACTTATTACCATAATCATATGGACCAATATTTTCGCTATCTTGTGTAAAATATCCACCATTTTCTTGAAACGAAATATCTGATGGTGTGGTTGGATATCCTTTAGAATCAAAAGGATATTTACCAAGTAACTGATTTGGGTCTATTATATTAGTTTTTTGATAAATCTTATTTAATTTATCAACAATATCAAGCTTATTATCAGCAATATAAACATACTCATTTATCTCTATAATATAATCTGGTACACCAACCAATTTAAGTATAAAATCTATGGCTTTCCTAGTACCCTTACTCTTAAATAAATAAAAAGCATTTATAGCAATTCTTCTCCATAACTCAATATCTAGTTCTACTGGTGTTATCGTTGTTTTTTTAGTATCTTTTATGGTAAATAAATCATTTACCATACTATCTATATCACTTTCAACCAAAGTATCAAAACCAAGCATGGTTGCGAAGTTTTTAACCAAAGTATCTGGAATATTTTCAACTTTATCATATGATAAGTTAGTCATATAAGATATACCATCAATATATTTTTTAACTTCATCAAATAATCTACCATATGTCTGAAGAATTATCTCCATTTTCTTATCTGGTGTATCAAATTCATGTAATGAATCAGTAACCAGAAGCCTACTGATTATATTAGATTTATATGAATCATAATTTAAAGCAATTTCATTTAATGATGTTAAAAAATCATCAAATGATGAATCAAGCAAATTAATATTAACCTCATCAAAAACAGGAAAAGATAAGAATTTGTTTGTTAATGTTATATTCCCAGCATCATCAAACACTGGATCAACAAACAATGATTTATATGATTTACTATTTTCATCATAGTTTAATAAAAACTTACCAAGATCACTTAAATTGTTTATAAACTCATTATATTTTTCTTTTTTTGGTTTTATATAAAATAAAACGTTTGCTTCATTATTTTGATTTAATTTATCTAAAAATGGTATACCAGCCGTGGTTATCACCAAACCAGTACTTATATCATCAAGGGTTAATGGTAACGTAACATCTATTATAGGATACTCGACATTATTATATAATATAACATAATCACTAAAAGTTTTACCAAAATTTCTTAAAATAGATATATTTGAATCATCGATTTTTTGTAATGATTTGTTTGTTATATCGATAGAAAACGGATTGAATAAGTTTTTTATGTTAACTTTAAATGTTGCAACGTTATCAGATACATAACTAATATAATTAGTTATTGATGGATACATTATTGAAACAGGTGATGATTTTATACCACCTGGATAATTCTGTGTTATCTCAATAAGAGTGTTTTTAAACCCCTCAACAAGTGATGAGAACCTAGAGTAGTTTTCTAATATAGATTTATCATATAAAACATCTGCCTTTATAGATGAATTTATTGTTTCAGTTACAAACCCTATAACATCACTAGATGTTATATTTGCTTGATTCTGTATTTTTGATACTGTATATGATTTATTTATATTAGATTGTGCTAATATATTATTTGTTTTATTTTTAGTGATGCTTTTAGTTATACTAAAATTACCTAATGTAAAAAATGGGTCACCAGCGGAAACTTCAGTCTTATTATTAGCAAACTGCATTCCTACCAACTTATCACCAAAAACATCACTACCAAAAGCTACTAACTTACCCTGATTTATTGAGTATCTTAGGGTATTATTATATTCAATATAAGATGAACATGGTATATAGTTAGTAACACCATTAATTATGTATGTCCTATAACCATTACAACCTAATTCCTTAGACCTGTTTATGGCATCCTGTGGATTGGTATATAAATCACCTAATATTGGTGTTGAACTGAAGTTTAAATCGGCCATTAATTTACTATGTTTGAAAATTGTTTAGTTGTGTCTATATTTGCTCTTTTTCTCCTCACCTCATATAATTTATTACCTAAACTATCTTTAATTTCAAACAAATCATATTGGGCATATATATCATTATTTTGATCATAAAGTGTGTATATGCCATCATCAATAGATTTTGTCTGATTGCCGTATAACGCCACTGCTAATGATTCAACATCATATCCTACCATTTCAACTTCAAAAACCTCTGGGTTGAAGCTTGTGTTGGTAATAATGACAGACTGTCCCTTTTTGCCTATAAATGGTGCAGACGTTGGTTTAAAACTTGGTGCAACATTAGGGGTTACTGTACAGAATAACATATTTCCAACATTATTATAAACATACTTTATACTTTTTTGTGAGCTATTTCCTGTGGTTACTTGTACTGGTTCAGATATAAATGATGATGTTATTATTCTAAACAAATTTTTCTGTTTAGTTCCATCAGTATTTAAATATTCAATCCTATATCCATCTAACCCATTATTAGTGAACTTGGATACAAATGTCGGGTCAACATTATCCCTATTAAAAACAAGTCCTTTAACGTCTGGAAATGTCGATAATTCAGCACAATCATTTATTATTGCACGAATCTGTGCTGGTCTGATATAAACCGTATAAAACCCTTTATTATTAAATATTGTTTTAGGTAATGTTAAATTATATAATCCACCAAGAACTTCTAAATTAGAACCACCAATATCGGATGAACTCATAACTGGTGATAACACTGTATTGCCACCCAATTTTGTTATTACAGGTGTCTCACTAGAATTTCTACTCTTGGTGTATATAACAATAACCTCAATATCAATCGGGTCAACATCCGCTGGTCTGCGACTACCATAAACTCCTATCATATACTATATATTTTTAAAATTAACCCCAGTTGTATTTATTTTATAAAACCCTAAACCAGATTTAATTAACTCGTTAAGATTATTAATATTTTTTAGTTTTTTAATTGGGTCGAAAACATTATTAACACCCCTATCAATAAATACTTCTGATAATATTTTAGGTTCATCAACCAAATTATTATATAATAAATAATTTGATTCGTTTGATATACCATCAGGGCTTCTTTTATATTTAAATATAGTTGTTCCATCAGGAAAATCAATATACTTAATAGGATAATCAGTACCCACATAAAGGATATATTCAGATATTCTATTGTTTTTTAATATCATTCCGAATATATCCGTACCATGTATTAATATTTTTTGATTTATTATACTAGTGTTTGAATATATTGGTATATTTTGTTTATTATCTTTATTTAATAAATTGGTATTTCTACCACTAATAACAGAAATATTTTTATTTATTTTTTGTATTACATCAATTTCTTTGGTGCCATAAACACCAATAGTATTATCTATATAACTAACAACTGGTTTATTAATAAATGATTTTTTTATTGTGTCTATTTTAGATGTGGTTGTACCAGTAACAAAATAACTATTATCCTCAAAATATTTTGTTAGCCCAGTAGACGTATTTGTATCAAAAATTTCATTAATTATTTGTTTTGTATTAGTACCATTAAAAACAGCATTAACCCCAATCTTTTCAGAAACTAATTTTGTTTTATCTTGCTTTATAAAAGTAGAATCAACTAAACTATCTAATTTTGATAAAGTTAAATTTTCAGAATTAATATATGTACCACCCAATACCGTATTACCTGTTAATGAAATTACAATGTTATAATCACCATAATCATTTATTAATATTTCCATAAAATTAGTTTATTGTATATTTAATAGGTATATTAATTATTTTTTTATTATTAATATCAGATAATAATATTTTAATATTTGCTGATAAGGATAAAGGTTTATCTATATCATAACAATATAACCCCCATAATAAACCCATAACAAAATAAATATTTAATTCTAATGTTTTATTTTTTTCTATAATAAAACCATTAGATGGTGATTCAGATACAACCCCAATCATACAATCACGCAAATTAAATAAATTAATATTTTTATTCGTGTTATCATAACCACTTAAAATATTACTCATCTTGGTAAAATTATTTGAGTTAATATTATTTGAATATATATCTATGTTTTTTGATAGGTATTTTTTTGTTATGTTAAAATCATACTTAAAAATATAATTTAAAAATTTAAATTTATTATCATTTGATAAATTATTAAACTTTATTTTATTTATGTTAGGGTCGGAATCGTTATATTTGTCCAATATCATATAATACCCACTAATGTCATCACTAAATAAATCACTACCTGAACCAGAACCTAAACCAGTTACATTAAAATTATAATTATTTATTCCGTAATTACTATTAATGTAATTATTTTTAAAATAATTAACCAGAGAATTAGAAATATCCACATTAAAATCCAAAAATTCGATAATTGAAAAATTAT
>JGI24890J29729_1000531_pt1 | contig 23166 bp, 26 predicted proteins | sample FreactcultureFD7_FD_29729 | JGI IMG/M metagenome (IMG submission 29729)
GCCATTTATTTTTCCCCTTAAACTGGAATGTTGCTTGCAGTTAAGTAGATCGTAATGGAACTGAATCCACGCAATGGAACAAATGTCAGGCTCAAGCCGTTATAAGTACCAGTTGCATAATCACCGGGATGCTGTGTTACATAAGTAGTAAACGGAATTGCATTTACATTAGCAGGTGAAAGAATCAATCCAAACGAAATACCATTATTTACTGTTGCTTGTGCAACCTTTTGCAAGGTATTAATACCAGCTTGGTTGTAATACAAAGGATTTGTTGGCAAATTAGAGCCATTAATAATTGCCGCCGCTAAAGCTTGAGCTACATTAATTGATAGCCAATCCACACAATACCAGTAATTAAATGGATTTAAATCCATGTAAGTACCGCCCATAATCAGCGTATTTGAAATACCACCTTGTGCGCCTGTACCAATCCAGTTAACACCATTAGCCAACAATTGATTTTGTTGAGTATTGGTTAAAGTGCTATATGGAGTTACTGAATAAACATAAGTATATTCAAAAGGATGAGCTAAATTGCTTGCACTTGGGTTATAAGCCAAAGCCGCCCAAAATACTGCCGCATTACTAAATTCAATAGATGGAGCATTTGGACTTGGGATTAAAGAAACAACGGATTTTTTACCATCCCAACCACTATAAGTACCTAAAGTAGTAGTTACATAAAAATAAACCTGTGCAGTAGTTCCATCATATTGACCAGCCATTGTTTGGGCAGAAGAAACATCCCATGTTGAAGGCAATAGGTAGCTATAGAACTGAGGCGTTGCAGAGGTATTTGTATGACCTTTACTAGCTGTAATATAGGCTTCTAATGAAATAACTCCGTTATCTACACTATTTGCACCTAATTCAAGAACATATACTGAAACAGTAGAGCCTTGAGCAAAGAAAGTATTTCCCATTGCTGTTAATTCAAGGGTATTTGCAAGTTGCAAAGTTCCTAAAGTTGTTTCAGCACCGGGATCACTAGCTAAAGGATAAGTAACAGTATTTGTGCCAGTAGAAGTACCAGCAAAAGTTCCGTTATATCCAGTAGGAATACATCCAGAAATAGTAATTTGAACTGTATCGCCACTTGGAATTCCATGAGCGATAGCAGTAGTTACAGTTACTACATTTCCTACCCAAGTAAGGGCTGAAATAGAAGAAGCTGGGCGAAGGATGCTAGTTAAATCGCTTAACTGAGTTAATAGTTGAGTTGATCCAGCAGATAAAGTTGTTCCGCCTTGAGATACAAATGCGCCAGTTTGCTGTAACTGATTTGGCGCACTTGCCACCTGTTGGGTGACAACTACATTGACAATATTTGGCATTTTTGCCCCCTAATTAGATGTAGCTAACAGCGATAGTGTTGCCTGTACCAGCTTTAATGACAATGCCATTAGAAACAGGGAAATCAATGTTGTAAACACCCACAGTATTTGGGATTACAGCAATTTCATTTGCTGTTGCCGCACCAACAATGGTTGCCGCATCATTTACAGAGCCAGCAACAGAGCCAGCAACTAAAACGCTAATTTTAGCAATACGACCTGCTGTAGCTTTAACTAAAGTATCAGCAGTAATATTAAAAAATGTTTTTTGACCTTGGGCTGTTAATAAAGCACCATTTTGTACTGTTGGGTTGGTAACGATTGCCATTTGTAACTCCTTTTTACACTTGTTTTAGATAACAACATATTAACTACATAATTTTACTACTGCAAGTTATTCTGTGGGAGTAATTTCCATGAAGGCGTGTTCAATTAATTGCCTTGCAATGTCATTTACTGTTTTTTGGAAATAACTTACTTCAAAAGTAATGCTTTTCTTTTGAGCAATAATACCCAATTCAGGTTGCGTTACTTTTTCATCTTGCATTACAGGCATATTCATAAGACCAATATTGTCAGTATTTCGGCTGTAATCCAAAATATATTGCACAAAATTTAAAGCATCATGGTTTCTAACCCCAAAAAGGTCTATTTTTACTGTGTCTTTTACCAGTTGATAGGGGTTTGATTCTGGGTCTAAAAGAGGAAAATCTTGCAATGCAACAGTATTTGCTGGGTTAATATCTACGGAAGCATATACAGGGGCTATGTTTTGTTCTACCAAATAAGAAGGATACATAGGAAAAAATTTATTTAAACCAAGCCAAATTGGAAGGCTATTAGACACAATTACGCTAGTACTATCAAACCCTGTCATTGTGTCAATGACTTGAGTTTTCATTATGGAATAAAGAGTATCTCCACGATAATGATATAAATCAGCCTGTTTATAGTAGTTTTCCCTACGGCTAAACCCGTATTTATAACCTTGATAGTTGGCTATGTACAAAAACTGTGGATTTACTAAATTGAAATCTTGTATAGGTTGCAAAGAAGTAAAAATTACATGGTTGTAAACTGTTGTTCTATCAGCCAGTTGATGCAATTCTTGGCTTACATGGAATGATCCTTTAGCAACTAACTGTCTTGAAGGTATACCTTCTGGGTAATTGTTATAAAGCAAGGCATTATATTGCGATGCGTTATAAAGTGCAGAATCAGTCAAAAGACTAGCATTTACCCAAAAAACATAGCCATCTAAGGGCAGTACAAGCTTCACATAGAGCGTAAAAGTTACTTCTTCATAGTTGGATATAGTTTCTACGCCTTGAGCTAATCCAGAGGCTAATTGAGGTTTTGCTTGAGCAGCTTCAGTTGCGGATGCCATTATTTAATCTCCGCTTTTAACGATGCTTCAAACACGCCAGAGTATATAAACGAAGGGCGCGCAGCGCGTTTTAAGTATTCTTTGCCTTTGCCGCGTTTTGTGCCTTTTACCCAGCGTTTAGCAGTAACGCCTTTTTCAAAACGATAACTTCTACCTTCTAAAGCAGCTTGAGTAGGTATACCTTGTTCACCATAAATAGACGCTACACGTTCAACTTCTTGAGAAGTAATGAACTTGTGCATTTTATCGGTAATTTCTTCTGAACTTACGGCAAAAACTTTAGCGATATCTACGTCTTGCCCCGCCATCATCATTTCTAAACCAACGGCAGCGTCTTTGCTAATCCAGTCAGCAATATCTTTTTTTTCATGGTTATAAAACATTGAAAATAAACCATAGTTTTTTTCAAGTTCTTTTCCTACCTCATAGGTAGATTTATTCCCATAAGGCTCTGGAACGTCATTAACGCCTAGACCTAATTTAATCAAGTTAAGCCCCAGAGTGTGCCGAGTTGTTGCATGTAGGACAGCGCTACGCGCCCGTAAGGGTCTTTAATACGTTGCAAGTCTAACAAGCTTAAATCACGCAAACCATGACCTATAGACAAAGCTTCATGGGTGCTAACGTCGCCAGCAGAGTTTACAACGCCCGCTACAAAGTTATTAATACCAAATTGCGCGCGTAATTGAGTAAAGTATGTCTGCCCAAGGTAATCTTGTTGAAACTGTAATAGCTGGCTTCCTGCCCAGTTGTAGACCGTCAAAGTGTAAATATCAGGTATTACTGAAGCAAAATCAGTTGGAACAATATCCAAAGCTACTACATACGCATAATTCCAACCGGGATCAGTTGGTGACATGGCAGTTGTGGGAATACCCATAACAGCTTGCGCCCACGCAATGAAACCGCTTAATGAAGGTGGCGAAACAATTGGATCAGCCATAGAACCATCCTAGAAAGATTTTCTATATTCTAAAGCAAAAGTCCCCATAAGGGGACTCTTTTCTATTTACTTCTTGGTCTACCACGTCCTTTAGGTGCTTCACCCTCATGGATTACTTCGATCTTTTGATCGAATTTAGGTTCTTGATCCGCGGCGTTCTTTTTATCTTCCGTAATTTCAAATTCAATTCCGCCTTTTTGCTTAATACCCATTTCTTGGGCTTTTAGCGAAATAATTTGATCTTGTGCTGCTGCGGTAATGCTTCTAGCTTCTTGAGCGCGGTCAATATTTTCTTGGTCAGATTGACTAATACCTGCCTCAATTGCTTCTACGCTAATAGGTTTTCCAATACGATAGCAAAGACCACCAAAACCCTTGGAAACTTTAGTAGCTTCCATCATGCCATAAGGTAGATGTTGCTTAATAATCGTATCTGCTTCTACTTGGGTTTGAACCAAGCGAATTTGTGCGCCAGCCCGAATTTTATGAGAAAACGGTCTGAAATTCTCAGGCAGCATGTAAGTGAATAAAAAATCCTGTTTACTGCAATTTGCTATATAAAGTTCCATAACTTTCCCCTAAATGGGTGGGAGAGCCGATGATGCGGGGCTTTTGACCCCCGACTCCCCCATAAAGATTATCTCTGCATCACTAGAGTTCTTCTATGTTAACAAAAAACCACCCCGAAGGGTGGTTAAATCCTCACGCAGGATTTTAGTAAGCAGCGGACAAGATTGTCATGCCTTCTGGACGGATACCCCAACCAGAGGTGCTACGCATTGTGTAGAGGGTAGTAATACCACCGTCTGGCAATGGAGTAGGAATCTCTGTAGGTGCAGCTACGTCGCAAAGCATCAATGTTGTTGCTGTTTGATTTGGTGTCAAAGTAGCAAATACGTTGGTGTTAATACGAGCATTAGCTTGAGGGATCTTCAGTTCTGGAGCAACCAAGATGATTGCGTCAGTGCCGCCGTAGCCTTGACCGATGAGAGTGTCATCAGCAGCGAAAGATACATCGTCACCACCTGCCCACTGAGCAACAGTTTCAACCAATCCAGCGGCAGTTTCTACACCGGCGCCAATACGTTGGAATTGTGTCAAGGACACGATGCCACCGTAAGAGATTTGTTGAATGAAGCGTTGTGGAGCAAGGAATACCATACGCAATGGCTGACCAATTTGCAAAGTGGTAGTTTTTAAGTTACCAATCATGTTCAACAAGAACTGAGCTAATTGACCAGAATCCCAAGTGCTGTAGCCAGTGTTGCCATTGCTATCAGCGCCCAAGTTTACGCGAGTTGCGCCAGCAGTATTGAGCAAGCCTTCGCCGTTGGCTGGGTTGTAGCCGTAGAGAAGAGCATTACGCAACTGTTGAGCAATACCCTGACGGGCAGCTAAACGAAGAGCTTCTGGGAGTGCATAGCCCCAAGCACCAGTAGCAGCTTCGTCGAAGTTGTCATACTGAGCACGGGTTTGCAGACGATAAGTAGCAGTACTAATCATCGAAGGAATAACAGATGCGCTTGGCAACTGGTTAGCAGTCGATTGGTTAGCAGATACTTGAGTCGTCAACTGAACTTTTTTAGCGTAAACGTAAAGGTCAGCTTCGCCTAAGCGTGGCATTGGGTTCTCTGTTGCGAGGGTTGTAAACGCACCGGAAGCCAAGCTATATTGCATGATTAGCTCAGGCATCATGTGATGCGGATTAACTGTTACAAATGAAGGTGCAAAACCTGACATGATCTAGTCCTTTCTTAGATTTGAACTACTGCTACAGGAGCAGCAGAAGAACCACCAACAATGGTATTAGACCAGTTAGCGTTACCAGTAACAGAGCTATAGCTTACGATCTTGTTACCAGATGTACTGATACGCAAGATTTTGCAAGGAACAGCAAAGTTGCTTGTTGCGGTTGTTGTTAAACGGAAATTTACTACATCCCAATAAACAGTTTCAACAATAGAAGAACCTGCCAAAGCTACAACGCTTGCATCGCAAGGCAATGGAATACGCGCGCCGCTACCGAAACGGTAGAAGTTTACGGACATGCCGGGAGAATACAAAGGAGCTGTGCTTTGTGGGGTAGTGATACCTTGGAAAGCTTGGTTAAATACAGAAATACCAGTTGGAGCAATAGAAGCTGTAGCTTGAACTAATGTGCCACCAAGTGTATCTGTACCGGGTTGTGTATCACCAGCGTAAAAACCAGTTTGTGCTGTAGGAATAGTTTCAGCGATTGGAACGCCACCCCATAAAGGTGTTGTTGCAGCAGTTGAAAGTACACCACCAGCCAGCGCAAACTTAACTGCTGGATCGTCGAGTGCATCGCCTTGGGTAAAGCCAGCGGAGTTGACATTGAATAAGCCAGCAGCGTTGGTTGTTACCATTGGTTGTAGAGAAATTTGTGCGGTCATGGCTTAATCCTTATCGCTTTGTATTTTCAGTATTAAATTTCATTACCCGATGTGTTGGGAGTTTGAAATCGCCTAACCAAGCTTCCATATCACCACGGAACTCTGTGATGGTACGACCAGCGCGGTCTTTTTTGTGCAATTCGATCAATTGACCTTTTGCGATTGCGCCTGTGCCACGGGATGCTGCTAAAGCGTCAGCATAAACACGTTTTTCAACGACTGAAAGCATAGCTTCGTCTTTGATAGCGTTAATGTTTACGTTTTTCATTTCGTCGCTATGAGCTTGCAAACCACGAACCATACGTTTGCGATAAGCAGTTAAGCTTTCACCTTGCAATGGACGGGAAGCAGATTTACCGAAAGCAGAATACACAGAGTCAGCTTTAGCTTGGCAATCAGCATAAGCAGCTTCTTCGTCGTCTTTTTTAGCGGCTTCTTCGTCGTCATCGCACATTTCGTCGTCGTCTTTTTTGAACTCCATGTGACCGGGTTCTTTCATTTCGCCTTCGTCGTCTGGCTTGATTTCGCCTTCGTCGTGCTCTTTAGGATTAGAACCTTCTGCATCCTTCTTAGCTTTACGCATCATAAACTTCTTCGCTTTGGCTTCAGACTCATCGTCATCTTTCTTAGCTTCTTCTTCCTCTTCTTCGTCGTCATCTTTACGATGCTTAGAATCGTCGTCTTTCTTTGCTTTTTTATCAGCAGCAGTGACTAACGGTGCAGCAGGAAGATTCTTTTCCATTTCGTCGATGCGAGTAATTGTCTTACTTAGCAAGGAGAGAATGGCATCCAATTTATCGCCTTGGGCATCTGCCTTTGGCTCAATCTTATTTTCAGTCATTTTCAGACACCTCATTGTTAGTTAATAAAACTCCAGCAGCGTCGCCGCCTTTGTCCCATACTCCTTTTGAACCTCTAGCTTTTGTAACGATTGCTATGTGATCCAAAAGGAATGGCACACCCTCAATCAAGAGTGGCTCGCCATTCTCGGTTGTAAGTGTAATGTTACCAGCAGTTTCATCAAAAACAACTGCTGGGGAAGTCGAAATATCGCCTTCACAAATTTCGTTAATTGCGTCTTTATCGTAGATTTTGGCGATGCCCCAAACTTCGTCGCCTTTAATGTAAGGCAACATAATTGAACCAACTGCGCGTTTATTAAACTCTTCAGTTGTCAATACTTGCGTTTCAGGATGATCCATAATAACCATCAAGCCATTGCAACGCTCTAAAAACTCTTGATTCAAATAGAGCGATGGATCGCGCCATACATGTTCGCCAATAGAAGATCTAAAAGCCAAACCCGTGCCAGTGATGCGAATTGCAAACAAACCAATGTTGGCATACATCTGCGGGCTAGCTAAAAGATCTTGGCTGATTAATTTAGCAATGTCGGTTTCTGTTTTAGCCATTGCAATCTTGAACGCATTTTCAATGCCGGGGTGCAATGGAAGCGGAGGAATGGCTGGAGTACACCAATCGGAACCAGAAGATTCATAGTTTAGCGTTACTGGTTCTTTAACAAAATTGCGCGCTACATAATAAGCAAACTGTCCGTCGTCATATAAAAGCTCTAAATCACCTTTATAGTCAATACCAGTTTCTTCTTTACATTCTCTGCGGGCTGTTTCTTCAAGCGTTTCGTCGCCTTTTTGGTGTCCGCCGGGGACGCACCAAGTACCGGGGTAATCACCGCCGCCCATACCGCGGCGAATTAATAAAACTTCTTCATCTGGCGTAATGAACATAATACCAGAAGCTCTGCCGTTTGCTCCAGCATCATTGGCTTCAGGTTTTACTTCTTTTGGAGTCGCTGGTACGAGGTCAAGATTTTCTTCGATAGCTTCGTTATCTGACTTTGGAACACAATTAGGCACTTCTTCGCCATTCTTTTCCTTCATCCCGTATTGCTCATAACCTTCCCAGCATGGGTCGTCATCGGGAATAGCTTGGGCGTACTCAATTAAAGCGTCGCACATTTCTTCTAAATGGCTTTGAGCTTCATCGGCATCGCATTTCCATTTTTTCAACGATTTATTAATTCTTGAATTAGGATCATGCGCGGTCTTTTCAGACGTTAATTTGGCTTTCATGCCCTTCATACGCGCGCAGAAAGACTCTTTACGAGAGCCGCCTTCTGGTTGCGGGGCTTTTAAGTGGGCGCCGTGTTCTTTATTGTAAGACTCACGACCTTTTTCATTTAAGCCGCCATTTTTGTTTTTACCTTCTTTAGTTTGCCAAGCTTCAGAATCTTCGCCAAAACGGGGGACAACAGCTTCATCGCAGTCGTCATCTTTTTTCAAAGTTTCAATATGTTGAATTACTTGGTGTAATTTTTCACCAATATCTTTAATTTGAAGTTTTTTTAGTTCGTGGCTTAATGTGCCAGTGCGAACTGTGATGTTATCTGGAGTAGCTAAAACTGTTGGCTCATCGGGTATTTCGTCACCCTTAATCTGTTTAGCCAGCATTTCATTTTGTATTAATTCATTAAGCCATTCAATGTCATTATCGTCTTTATGCTTAATAAATTTTTCGCCAACAGATTTTGGAATACCAATATTAGAATGCCCTGCGGCAGCAGCGTACATCGCTTTTCTTTGGTTTTCCGACTTGAATGGCATAGGTTAAACCCTAATAAACTTTTTTGGATTGTAACGCTTCTTTGCCCTTTTGTGTCACCATTTCATCTGGTAACTGGCTAACTCTGTACAAATATTTATAACGACACCGGCAATATACCTCTTCACCGGGCGCGACTACATCGTTAGTATATCCATTTTTAGGCTTAACGTAACCATCTTTTTGCGCCCAACTTCCCGGTATCAAAAATATTTTTTCATCTAATTCTTTATGATCTTCGCGATAGTTGTAGCCAGATTGTTGCCAATTGCTATGCCATTTTGCTGCAATTGCACCGTTATCTAAAGCTACTATTTCATTAATGTTATTAATTAATTTGTGTGTTTGGTCAATAATTACGCGGCGTTCTTTAAACGGCAATAAACCTAAAGACTTTTTAACTTGTTTCTTTTCTTCTCTTTTATCGACAGTATCGCTACCGCCAATTGGAATTGAAGTTGCCCAGCCAGAAAAACGACGCAACATATTGCTGATCGTTTCTTCGCGGTTGTATTTAATCAAATTGACCGAGGCTAATATGCGCCTATCCAATTCAGCTCGCATTTGCGGCTTTAGTCTGTCTACCGTAAAGCGGCTGACATCCTTATTTACTAGCCCACCTTTAGTGACTAAACGGTCAAAAGCACCTTTCAAAGAGCGCTCTAATTCTTTTTGCAGTCTTTCAGGCGTAATTAATGATTTTACAGCCGCAGTTTTTAGCTCTTTTAGCCAATAATTGAGCCTTTCCTGATTATCAAACCCGTATTTGATGAAATCATTGACCGCTGCGGTGAGGACTTCGTAAAAAGTCACAATCAATCCTTAGCGTGAGGTGGCTCGGTTGGGGCTGTCAGCGGGGTAGGTGGCTCATAATCAGCGATGGCATCAAAATCCAACTGCATAGTTGATTTGAACATTTCGGGCATTTCAGCCAGATTGTCTTGCGCCCACTGAATCAATACAGCTCTGTTTTCTGGATTTACCACTGGCAACAGAGTGCGAAGCATTTCGTTAATGCCTTTGAGTTTTACCTCTTCTGTTTTAACCAGTTCGCTTGGGGTTTCCTCAATCATAGAGTCCCAAGTTGGGGTAAATGCGTCTTTCCACTCATAAAATGCCTGTTCGTACGTTTTATTAGCGTACATTTCAGGGTATTTGTTCTGAATGGCTTCAAAGAATTGCTTGTTCCATGCGCGGTGCATCACGATCTTGTCAAAGAATGTGAATAGGGAGCGCATATCGTTACGCAAGCCAGTGACATACTGGGCGATAGCAATAGCGTCTTGAGAACCTTCTGCAAAGCTGTTTGCTAAGGCTTCATCTTTTAGCAAGATGGCTGGCACGTCCGTAGCTGCCGCGATGTTGGCGATGATGTTGTCGCGCGCGGTAGTCATGGCAGTGTCGGTGTTATTCAAGTCGATAGACTCAATATCTTCATCAATATCAATCGACAACACGTTGCCGGTAGTGCCTTGTTGCAAGTAGCTACGCTTAATTCCAGCAGCAGTTTGCATCAAACGGTTTACGATTGAACCCGATTGCTTTTGTTTAATAACCAGCAGACCCGCTTTGAAAGTGACCAAATCGTCAGTGACCATAGACTGAACAAATGATTTCAAAGGATACAGGGCGCGCTGGAATACAGAACGACCTGTGAAACCGAAACCGGATGGCTGGTATGCTAAATAAATCGGCGTATTGTTATAAACGATACAGCTACGACTTGGATGGTAGGGTTGACCCGCAGCCGTAATAAATTGCAACGGCTTTTGAAAGTCTGGCGCATTCGGGTTTTGGTTGGTGACAGTTGAGCCAGCAAGGTTTAACGGGTCAAGCTTGTTAAAGTAAATATTTAAATCAGGCAACTTCCAAGGATCAATTTCTTGGTCAGTTGGAATGCCTTCGGCGCCATATACGATAGCAGCTACACCATACACGCGTTTTAAAAACGTCACATCGCGAATCTCATTGGTTGCATCGAGGCGATCCCATTCTTCTTGAAATGCTTTAATCAACATTTCCTTTGGGTGACAATCCATCGCAATTAAGCGTGGCTTTGCTAACGCCAATACGATTGGCTTTTCAATAATTTTTGGGGCTAATGGATGAAACTCAAAAATGGCTTTACAAGTCTGATAACCAACAGGGCTGCCCGGTTCAATCGCTTCTGACTGTAAGAAATCCATCAACGGGGATGGTAAGCCTGTATTGGATACGGTGACGTCAGCCATAAAATAATCCTATAAATAGATTGCCCATCATACCATTAGAATCCGAGCTTATTGCCTAATCCTAGCGCAATTCCATAGACTGTGCAATCTAATAAATCGTCTGCGCGCTTGTGGGCATCAGGATCACCTAGTCTAAACGCAGATAGCTGAGTAATCAAGTGATTGCGAGTCGCGCCCTTAAATCCAACGGTTTTGTTGAACGCATACTCGCTAATCTTCATTTGTTCTTGATGGACGTAGCCCGACACGTTGACCACGCGCTCATCTTTACCAAGTTGAGTGAGCTTACTGTCAATAGCTCTCATATTCCAGCCACGGTTGTCAGCTTGCTGCAATAGAATCGAGCCAGTAGCGGTATCTTCAGTAAATATTCCCACCGATCCATAGACAGCTTTGACCTGTACGGCTAATTCTTCTAGCCTACGGTAAATGCTAGGAATCCAATGCTCCAATAGCCCGCCGTCAATCTGCACTACGTCCCAATCGAGAACTGTCAGCGGAATGCCAAACTCGTTGAGCGCAAAGAACACCACCGCGGTGCCATCGTGTTGCTTACCACCTTTGACCGCAGTGTCCATAACGGCAAACACCGCGTCCGCCCTTTCGGGGTAGGGGACGGGCAATCCATCAACGAGCATTTTGTCAATCGACAGGATGGCAACACTAGACCAGTCGACGAACTCAGCAAGATACTCTTGCTGGAACACTTGCGGATGGTTGCGCTGGCGCTCACGCTCTAACTCATCTAGCGGAACGTAAGGGTTTGTACTAGTAGGCGCATGGAACGGCACAAACCCCAACTCGGGATCGTTACTTGCCGCCCAAAAGAAGTTGCTAGCGTCTACCCCGTTTGGCGTAGAAAATACCCACCCAATACCTTTGGTTGTCAGCATGGTAGGTTTAATTGACTTGAACCAGAGTTCATCTAACATCTGCGGGCTTTTTGTAAACGCCGCTTCGTCAATCAGCACCAGATCATACTCGCGCCCGCGACCTGCTAACGGGTTGTCGTTGAGCGCCCAGAAGTCAATCTTGCCGCCGCCCATAATCTTGATGGTACCGTCGTTACGGTTGGCGGACTTGACCACGGGATCTAACATGTCGCGCAGGTTGCTCCACGGTTCAGACAACTGCTTGTACTCGGGAGTGAACAGCCCAACTGATAGCCCATTGCAAGCGCCCTTAGCTGCAAGCCATTCCATCATGCGAGTCTTACCCCAGCGTCGCCCGCAGCGCACTACGTTTAATCTTTTTTGTTGTAAAAACAGGGCTTCTTGCCCTGAATGTAAAACTGGTAACTTGACTCTTCGGACGTCAGCCATTAGCTGTTAGCTTTCAATTTTTGGATCGGGCAGTGAGTTCTCAACAATGATGCGTAATTCATTGGTGCCATCAGCTTCTGGTTTAGCTGGCTTCCAACCGTGTAGGTGAGTCAATACAGTAGTCGCCGCTTTAGTATCACCATTAAGAGCGTTCTTCATTAAGGCACCACTTACTTTAGCGTGGTTAGCAGCTCTGGCAAACATTACGGCTTCAGCCGCTTTTGGGTCAAATTGGCAAAGACGATTAAAGTCTACTGGTAAAAACCCTGCCGCGATTGCCAGCGAGTCGCCGGTGAGTCCACGGAACGCCGCGTCGTAAATACGCAACAACTCTTCTTCGGTTGCGGTAGCAGGTGCGTCAGCTTTATGGTCAATGGAGAAAAATAGCGGATCGGGTGTAAAGCGTTCCATAGATTCTCCTAAAGGTTGACAGATGAGCCGATATTAGCACAAACCCTTAAATAAGCAAGCATTAGGGTTTACCCTATGAGCTTAGAGCTAAGGGCTGTTTGTGTAATATGTGCTACATTTTTAAGTTAGTAGTTACTAACTTAGTTTTATTTTTTAAAAATTTTTGTAGCCGATTTGCAAAAGACTTTTTTGCATAAATCTTAGATTAAAAACCCGATTCTCTGCACTCACCTAAAGTAATGACCCCCTTTTTCGTTTTTATATGGCAAAAATGCGGGGCTATATACTATAAGGCGCGGCGGGTGATCGCGCCCGCTAGCCCTTATGCTGTAAGCCCCTAGCTGTTAGCTGTTAGCTTTTAGCTGACGGCTTGCGTATAACCGCTATTATGTCAAATAAAAATAGGTCAAATTGTCACGCGCGATCACGGGGCTAGATGCTGAAAGCTATCAGCTAACGGCTTGAAATTTAAACCGGAGCGAGGCGGGGGCAAAATTTACCTAGAATAGGGTTAGCTGTTAGCTGTTAGCTGTTAGCTGTTAGCTGTTAGCACAATGCAAACTGATACGCTGTTAGCACAACGCAAATTTTTACGCTGTTAGCTATCAGCTCACGGCTAAAATTACCGGTTTTTGCACGATCAAAAATTATAGGTCAAATAGGTCAATTGTCATTTCGAAAAAGGTTAGCGCCAAAATATCACGGTATATTCTTAAAAATCTCATATTTAAACCTATTAAATATAAATAAAATGACAATTTAACCTATAACAAGCCCCAAGCCTCGCTCTATATACCCCCTTGCATAGGTCACGCCCCCCAAAACCTTGACCCAAAACATGACCCAAAAAGCCCACAAAAAATGACAATTTGCAAAAACGCAACAAAATGTAAAATAATTTGTTGCACTATCAGAAAAAAGGCGTATACTGATTTTGTAGTTTAGCAAGTAGCAAAAAATGACAATTTAACCAATAAACAGTAAAGGCGGGCAAATAGTGGAAAACAAAAAGACAACAATTTGGGATCTTTTGGGCGCTTGCGTTATGGGCGCAATTTTGGGCGCGTTTTTAGCCTATAACTTATTAAGGGGGTTTTAATCATGAAAACAGTTTTTTCTAGTCATAACGAAGTGGCGCATATATGGGCTTCTCAATCACAATCCGAAGGGCGGGCGGGCAATATCTTTTTTGAAGGCGATACGGTTTATAGTTATGGGCGGCATTTTCCCGTCGCCCGCTTCGCGCCCGAATTTGGCGATATTGTTTTATTTACGGATCGCGGCTATTCAAACTCAACGAGCAAACATAAAAGCATTATCCGCGCGGCTATTCCTGATAGCTATCAGATTGTGTATTGCGACGATCCAAGCCGCCCGGCTTCCCATAATCTAGATATATGGGCGCGGCGCGTTGAGCGCTTGCGCGCTGAATTTGGCGAAAAGAAAAATAAGCTAGGACGCGCCAAAATAGCGAGCGAGATATTCGCCAATAGCCGCGCGGCTATCGCGTATTGTGACGCGCTCAAGATCGACGCGCCCGGCTTTACTTGCTCAACCACTGACGAAGATGATAGCCGCGAATATGGCGCAATAGCCGCCCGCGAGCGAGAAGCTAAGGCGACAATTCGCCGCGCTGAATATGAGAAAAAATCCGCGCTAGAGGCTAGCGAGCGCCTCGCTTTATGGCAAGCGGGCGAATACGTACCTTCCCACGGGTTTAATTATTGCGATACGGTTTTAAGAATTAAGGGCGAAAACATACAAACAAGCCGCGGCGCTCAAATACCCGTCGCTGACGCGCTCAAAATCTATCCGCTATTAGATCGCGCCAAGCGCACCGGCAACAAGCTAGAGGCGGGGCTGCACAATATCAATTTGGGATCTTATCGTTTTAATAGTTTTGATGGAAATACGCTTATCGTCGGCTGCCATTCGATAGCGTGGAATGAAATAGAAAAAATGGCAATTCAGTTAAATTTAATAGAGGGTTAAAAAATGGCTAAATTTAGAGTTTACACGGACGAAAAAATAACTTTATGGCAGCGCGTCGGCTTAGTTATTGACGCCGAAAACGAAGAGCAAGCCCGCGCGATCTTAAACGATCCGGCGCGCTTCGAGGCGCTCATGTATGACGGCGGGGGCGAATATAACGGAGATGTAGATCCGTATTGGGAAACCGAAGAGCATAGCGAATGGGATCATAGCGCGCCGACAATAACAGAAATAGGGGGCGAATAATGCAAAATTCTAAAATGATCGAAAAACTACAAGCGGCGCAAGCCCTTATCTATGAGCTATTAGACAATCCTGCGCTTGATCGCGAGGCAAATAGCTCCCTATATTGTGCCGATAATTGCTTAGGTGAAGCCGTGCAATATTTACGCGATAGCTCCAAGCCCCTAGCTACTATTTATTTTCAATATTTTGACTGCGTTTTGGGCGGCTTGCGCGAAGATCAAGCGCCACTATATGCAAACAAAACGCCCGAAGAATGCGCCCGCGAAGAGTTAAAAAAACATATTCAATATGACCGGCGCAAGCTCGAATTTGTAAAAATCAACTTTATTCAAGGAGCATAAAAAATGATTACTTCCGAAGATTTTACCCGCGCAAATAATGACGTAAACGGCAACCCGCGCTATGTATGCCATTTTCTTAGCTTAACCGTGCCGAGCGATCTAGAGGGCTATTTAGGGTTAGATAAAATAACGCAAAAATACAATATAGCGTTAGCCCGCGCCCGCAAGCTAGGCGGAAAAAAATTCCATAATAAACAATATGGCGGGGGGATTATTTTTACCACTTATAACTTGCGCGAGCTATGCGAGCAAATAAACGCGATCCGCGCCGCGTTATTGCCGCCCGAAGAGCAAGCGCCCCAAGCCCCAAGCTATCAGCAATTAGAGCTATTTTAAAAGGTGAAAAAAAATGAAAATTGAATATGAAGTTTATATAACGGTAATTGAATGTTACAAGGTAGAAGCTGAAAGCCGCGAAGAAGCCGCCGCGCTTGCGATAAGAGGCGAAGCGGGCGACGCTGAAAGCCGCCGCGATCTAGAGATAGAAGTTTTAGAAGCCTAAAATTATCAGTTAAAACGCCCCGCCTTGATCTATTGGCGGGGTTTTTTGGCGGGTAATTTTGCCCGATTTTGTTTTAATTCTAGAGGGTTAAACCATGCAAAAAATCAATTATCTATTAAGCGGGCGGCTTGCCGCTATTAAAACGCGCGCCGAGAAAAACGCGCGGCACGATCCCGCCGGAGCGTATAAAAGCGCGCTAGAGTATCAGGTGAAATACGGGCGCAAGGGATGGATTAAGTACGATAGCGCTAACGATTATGACGACGCGGGCAATATGCGTCGTTATGATCTTAACGGATTTGACGTCACGCCAATTCAAGAAATTAGCCCCCGCGTTTTTGATTATTCGGGTTATTATGCTGACAATTTTCAGATGGAGCTAATTAAACCCTATATTGTGAAGATCAAGGCGGGCAAAAAGGGCGTATTTATCGCGCCCGCTATCGCTTATTCTGATTGTGACATAGCGACAATTTATCTAAACCGCGGGCAATTTGCCCCGAATGATCCGCAAGATTTGGCGCAACAATCTGCGATATATGACGCGGCGCGAATTGCTGATTATCTAGCCGAGCGCGAAGCCGAGGCAAGCCGCGAAGCGGACGCGCAATATCAGGCGGAGCAGCAACGCGAAGAGCTAGCCCAAGAGATAAGCGAAGCGCGCAAAACGGCGCGCGGCTTAATTGCAGCCATTCGCGCGCAACGCAAGGCGGGAATTGATCTAGGCGGCGCAATATGCGACGCGCTAACGGATAAATTAAGAGAATACCGGCGCGACGTTATCAAGGCTAGAGAGCGCCGCGAAGCCCTCGCCGTCAATTATTGGCTAGCCGTTGATTAAATATGACTAGATAAACAATGCCGCCTTATAGGGCGGCTTTTTCTCTTATTAGCCCTTAGCTGTTAGCTGATAGCCTCGCGCTATTTTCTAAACGCTAGGCGGGCGGGCTATTGTCGCAAGTATCGCGAGCGCTAGAGGCGCGCGGGGNATTTTCGAGAATAGCGCCCCTGCACTATTCGCAAGCCGTTGCGCCTTGCGCGATCCCTTGCGCCCTTTAAAAATTGAATGTAAACCCGCGCCGCGTGATTGTAAAGTTTTACCCGTCGGATTGTAAAGTTTTACCCGCCGGATTGTAAAGTTTTACCTGCGGGATTGTAAAGCGCGCCGCCGCACCTTATGGCATAACGCCCGCGCCTTTAAAGCCCTTGTGCTATATGGCGCGGACGGGCGCGCGCTAAAAATAAACCTAGAAAAAACATGAAGAAAACGCCGTAAGTCATTGATTTTATTGATTGTCATTTTAAAACGTTGTTTTTATACAACTTGTTTCATAAAAACAACGTCTAAATCTGACATTTGCGCCGCCAACGGCGCAAAAAAGTGGGGCTACTCGCTGCGTCAGTTAGCCTCTCAGACTACGCGACAGTAAACTTACGCTGTGCGACTGCATCCGCTTTCACCCCTAAGAGGGCTTCCTACTATCCTTTGGTTGGGCGTCCGCCCAACTTGCCATTATTGCGAACGGCTTGTGTTTTAGCCGGTGAGCTAACATGCCCACCTTTAGTACCCAATGCTTTAGCTGCTTTAGACAGCGTAAACTTAACGGCACCTGAATCGGATTTGACGGGTTTATTCATTATATTTTCCTAGAAAAAGTAATAACCTAAGCGCTTAGGGTACCCCTCTAGTGTAACCGACATGGTGTATACATAACATAGCCTTCAGGAGCTGACAGCAGACGGCTGATAGCTCTACCCTCAATCAACTCGGCTAGCTTCATTAGCTCTGGCTCAACGCACACAATCTCCAATGCGTTAAAGCCAGCCTCTTCACTTAAATCAAACAGTTCTTCTTGAGTCATTATGCGCTCCGTTTCATATCTAATACTACGGCTTTTGGCTCTGGTGGTACTTCAATCATACGCCGAAGTTCTGACTTTTTGTATTGATCCCGCACTTCAGGGGCTGCAAAGATATGTTTCTTGTTTGGATAGTCGCTTGATGCAAGGCGCCCCATGTCAACCCAGCCCGCCTCTTTGAGTGCATGAAGCAAAGCGGCTTGGGGTACCTTGGTTCCCGATGGTGCCACCGCTGCTAGCTTATCGCAGATAGCGTGAAATGGTGAGCCAATGACGCCTCTAGCAAACTCGCCAGCACGTTTAGTCATCATTTCAACAATGAAGGACTCAGCCATTGACCTACCATGCTCGATCAGATTGAGCTTGAACTCAGTCATGCCCGGTGTTGCACCCGGATTAAATGCAGACACATCACGATCCCACAAGCTGGCAGCTATTTGTTCAAAGCCCCCAGATAAATACCAATCCCAGATTTGCTTGCCTTCGTTATCCATCATTCGTGGGCTATCCGATTGAATGGCAAACCAACGGCGGTCTTGTGAAGCCAAGCTGATTGGAATCTGCTCGTTCGAGAATGCTAGAACGAACACACGATTAGCCATTTGATATGGGTGTAAACCCTTACGATTGATGTCCAGCATTTCAGGTGGCGCTGCAATGATTGGCTTGAGTTTGTTAGCCAATGCACGGCGAGCTGCTGCATCTGGTTCTTTCAATTCGTTAATGATGAGAATCTCAGACTCTAAGCTATAGCCCCACTGCGAGTGCAAGCTATCGCTATCCATGTAACCACGGTTCTTTAAACGTGCTCCACAGACTGACCAGATGAACGGCGCCCACATGGTATCTTTGCCGCAGCCTTCATCGCCAACGTGCAATACAGCGTGATTGATTTTGATATGCGGGTTCTGTAGCTTGAATGCCATGATGTCTAGCAGATGATTGCGGTCATGCTCGTCTGGCACAAGGCGCTCAACAAGCTCTGTCCAGATAGAAATGTCCGCAACTTGCGTATTCTCTACATCAGGGCGCGCGTCGATCCAACGATTGCCGTACACATCGCCTTCGCGCCCAACGAGCACTGACTCGCCAGCCGCGTAAGTAATGCCGACTACAACTTTTGCGTTGTGGGCTTGTCTGTTTTCGTCGTAGCAGACTGAGGCTTCGATCTTGCGTCCGGTGTGAATTGATCTGCAATTAATATGTCGAAATATTGCGTTAAACGTGCCTCTAGAGATCTCCCGTCTTTCGACAAGATCGAAGTAAGCGTCGTCGTCTTGGACATACGCGAATCGTTCATACCAATCTTCCTTTTCTATTCTGGATAATTCTTTACGTTGTATTTCAGCTAGGCGTTCGCTAGAGTCTGAAAACATTTCATTGGGGGTTAACTTTTCTAAAGCCTTTGCCATCTTTTCTACTAACAACTCTTGGCGTATGCCCGGCTGGTGCTTAGGAGCGCCATTCTGGGCAGCCCAATCTAAGTAGGCGTAAGAGTCAAAGCCTTGGCAATGCTCGTGATAGCAACAAAACGCCCGATTGACGGGGTGATAACGTGCCATTGGATTGCCATCGCTATGCTCGGCAGCGTTAGGACAAACAATGCCATACCAGCCAGCACCGTTAGCTGACTCTAACAGCATTGAGTTGTCAGAAATCCACTGCAAGATGTCATCATCGCCATCATCTTTAAGTGCAATGGACTGCATGGAAGCAGTGTCGGCATCACTCGGCACCACTCCCAATGCGTCGCAAATCTGTTCCAGCGTGAACTCTCGATCCGCATGGAACTCTAGCAACTTGGCTGCAAAGTTATCCTTGCCAGCCTTCAAATTAATTGAGCCGGGGACTCGCACGTTGCGTACTGCGTTCGTGGCTCCGCCATCGGTGTAACCTGCGGCAGCAATCGCTGTAATGGCTGCGGTGAACTCACCCTTGGTAGGTTGATTGTCTAGATCAAATATGTAGCCCCACTGCTGATTGCCGGGGGATGTTTCGATCTTCCATGTAGGCTCTAGCGGCGGCGTCTTAGACTTGGTACCGATGTCATCTAGCATTAAGAACAGGACGTACTCGCAATTAGCGGACGAGGCAGATAGCTTGCCTGATTGAAAGCGATCAATCATAAAGCTGCCTGTGTTTACATAAAGCGCTGTATCAGGTTTGATTTTGGTAGGCAAGGAAGGCACCCAAGTGTATTTTGGAGTACCGTCGTTGTGAAACACCGGCTCACCCTTGAGGGTAACTGGTTTTTGATGGACTAGGAGAAGCGTTTCACCTTCAGCAGGGAGTTTTGATAAAAATTCAATAAAATCAATTTGTGATATTATTTTGGAAGCCATTTAATCCTCTAGTTATTGGTTAGAAAAGGTCTAAATCTCATAAGGGTTTAGACCTTTTCGCTTTATTGGACAATCAGTTTACTACTTTCCATATCTGGACATAATCTTAATCTCTACGTCTAAGGGTAAGCCCTCAGCCCAAACGGGCGATTGACGCATGACTGATTCCATCTGACATTTTACTTCTTCTGGGCGATCTGTTTCGATAACAATTTCATCGTGAACGTGCAAAACGACATCATTTAATTGACGTAAAGCGTTACGCAATATGTCGTTGGCAACCGCTTGCGTAATGTTCTCGCAAGCAAGCCCTTTCCAAAGTCTAGCTCTAGCCCATTCGGTAGCCATCGCAGCCGGTTTCCACGCCGCTTTCGCATAGGAAACCCCCTCCTCATCTAAGCGGGCATAGGGGTAGCATAACACGCGTCCGCTTGGAAGTGCGTACCAAAGATGCTGCGTATCGTACAAATACGTTACTCGACCCGCAGAAAATTCGTAACCCGGATTACGCAAAGCGCGGGTATAGGCTGTTTCAAGCTCCTGCCAGTAATGCACCGCCCACTGGTTTGCCCGACGCCACGCATCCACCGTTCGTTTGGCGTCAGATTCGGGTAGAACCACACCGTAATTGCGACCCATCGCAGCAAAAGCACCAATGCCACCACCATAACCACATGAAAGAATAGCGACCTTGCCAATCTGTCTTTTAGAGTCAGTAACTTCATTTTCTGAACAGCTAAATATACTTGCAGCTTCTTTAACATAAATATCCTTTCCAGCGCGAAACACATCGAGTACGCCTTCTGCCGTCGGTTGATTTGAAAGCCACGGATTGCATCGCGCTTCGATACCTGCCCAGTCTGCTACTACTAAGTATTTACCTTTAGCAGGAATTAACGCTGGACGCAGCATCCCTTTGAGTACATCGGTTACGCGTTTGCCGTATTGCGGCACAATATCACCGTCTTTGACCATTGCATCGCGCACCGCTTCAGGGTTCTTAGCGCACTTACGCGTAAAGTTGTGAACTTGTAGCCCAAAGCTGGAAGCTCTACCGGTAGCAGCACCGCCAGCAAACACGAACGCGCCTCGAACCCTGTGATCTTCTTCATCAGCCAAATTAATCATGCGTTGAAACTTGGCAACAGATGAAGCCCACAAGTCATCGGCGCATTGAATTACGTCAGCGACGTGAGGCGGTACTTGGTCTGGGTTTTCGTCAGCGAAAGCTAAGAGAGTATTGCGGACATTCTTGTCAATAGAATACTTCTTTCGACCCTCTTTGTAACTCTCCATGAGCTTGAGCGCCTCTTCACCAACCCGCGACTGAACCCATTCCCGCATCTTGGGAGAACGAACTGAGGTGATTTCACCTTCGGTGATTTCGACCACAAGTTTCTGTACTTCCGAGATTTCTTCTTCCGAGTACAACATAGCAGCTTGGGCAAGCGGTACGTCGACCAGTACACCCTTATCATTAATAAGCTCGTTGATATGGTAATCATTTAATTCTTCTCTTGATAATGGGCGTAGCGCTTGACTGATGCTTCGCATCGCGCGAACGTCCTGTTCACAATACTCAATCAATTCTTTCATTAGTTGAGCATCGTCATTAAACTTCCCATCAGGCTGCGGAATGCAGAGCTGACGTACCAATTGGGAACCTCTAAAATCCTTACGCATAGAAGCGCCTGAGAAACGTCCTACATCTTCAAGAGATCCGGGCGCGCAGTTGGCTCTGGCTTGCGTAGCGGTGCAATAGAATTGCTCTAGCTTGAATGGCACCTGCAATACATACCAAAAGATTAGACGCTCAAACGCAGCGTTGTGAGCGTAAATCATGCCTTTGTGCTGCATGATTTCATCAGGGAACGGCATGTCAGGCGTCCACGTCACAACCTCTGCTTCATCGAAAGCGTACGACATACACAAGACTTCCGTAGATATGTCTTGTGCATAGTTATACACGCCGCGTGTTAGCAAGTTGCAACGGGACTTGGTTTCAAAGTCGACCCAAAGAATGGACATTATTTTCCTTGTTGATGTCTGCGACCTGAACCTTTGCGGGTATGCGACAAGCTCTTGGTGTGATGAACTTTATCGCTCTTTACGCCCAACGCTGGAAATATATTCTTGATGTTAACGTGAGCCACGCGAACCATTTCCATCTTGATTTTACTGATTGCCCGACGTTCATCGGGGCTTAAATTTGATCTGTCTACCATGATTTTTCCTCTAGTTTGTTAGGTGGGGTTAGTAAGTCTTTTTAGTCTGAAATCTCTTCGAGCCATAGAGCTGAATAGTGTCGAACTAACCCCATGTTTGTTATACTGCGGCGCGACGGCGGCGCACTGGCGCTGCTGGTGCTGGCGCTTCTTCTGCATGTTCGGCTTCAGGCGCTTCCAATTCTGGAGCTTTTTTAGCTGACTCAACATCCATTGATTCCCAACGAACAACGCTAATCTTTGGTGTATAGACCTTGCCATAAGACTTGTGCGTGTAATGTTCAGTTTCAAGCGATACGATTGCCACAGGTTTCGTTGGATCTTTTTCAATCTGCTCGGCAATTTCAACACCTAATGCTTGGATAGCACGTTTGCCACCAGTTGCTGTCGTTGCCCAGCGCGCTGTTAGCCCTTTGTCGTCACCATTGATGCAAGTCATTTCCAGACCCACTTGCACTTCCCAACCACGTTTAGCACTAGCTGGAGCTGGTTCTAACTCAGGTAGCGGTTGGTTGATAGGTACCATCTTTTCGCCCAATACTTCACTGTTACCCCAAGCAATATAGCCGTGAATAAAGCTGAACGGATTAATAGCCCATTCGGAACCATCTTGTGTTTCAGTTGAATCTGATCCGAATACCCAATGCCCTGTCTTATCCATCTTGATAATGACAGTGCCAACATCGGCAACATTGGCAAGATTCGATTTGAGTGCCTTTGATAAGTCGGCTACTGCTGGTAGGTTTGCACCTTTAAATGTTGTTAAATTGCTCATTGTTCTTTGTTCCTTAGTTTAGTTTATTTAAGGCAGCGGTGAGTTGCTTGCCGATTTGTAAAACCGCTGGGCGGGGATCGCTCTCCGGTACCAACGTACTGCCACTACTTACTGCAACTACTAAATCTTTAATTTTGTCTTTACCTTCTTTACCAAGTATTTTCTCTGCTTGTGCTGGTGAAATTACTTTTTTATCGTAAAGCACATCACTTCCTAG
>JGI24890J29729_1000532_pt1 | contig 23137 bp, 41 predicted proteins | sample FreactcultureFD7_FD_29729 | JGI IMG/M metagenome (IMG submission 29729)
CCGTTGAGTTAACTACCTTAATAAAAATACTTTGCGTTGCGGTCAACAAAGGCAACACCTACTTCCATAGGGGTGGCTTTAAATACTTCTGCGTTATGGTGGTTTCTAATTATCTCAATGAAGTTATCCTCGAACTGTCTAGGTTCGCATCGTTGTCTCCAACCCGCTGCCGACTTAGCACCAAGCAATGCTAAGTTATAGGCTAGGTTTAAATTTATGGACCCGCCATCAATAAACTCTCCGACTTTTTCCATAAAGAAACTCCTATGCTCTTTAGCAATATCTCTGTGGTAGCTATAAGAAACCATGTGAGGACTCGTCATCTTGCCAAACGCTTTATCCATTTCTTCTGATGTGTAGTTAAACTTATTGTCGATGAGTAGCATATTCTTGCAATACTCGGTAAATGGTGCGTAGTATTTCTTAAGACGATTCATCTCCTTTCTGTTCGCTGAGTACTTGTGTTCCTGTTGTGGATGAGCTGGCTCATATACATCAACCATTCCTCTAGCATAGGATTGGATCTGCCGTCCGGTATTAACCAACAATAGCTTTTCTTTAGTCTTACTCTTTAGTAGATAGCTTTTGTTCTCTCTATTAGTAAAATACCATTTGCCATTCCATGATTCAATATGCCCAAAGTCTTGAGTCGTGTAATTGATAAACGCAAGACTAGTCGGGGACTGCCACCCACCAGTTCCTATTGCAATATCGCCATTAGGAAACCACTCAACCATGTCGGTGTTGTAAAGATTAGCAGAGTAAGTCTTCTGCCACGCACCTAGACAGCCGTCGTCAACCACCCGCATATTTTCTTTAATGCGATACCATGTATAGCGTCGGTTTAACCCCAAAGGCTTAACTTCTTCCTTGCGACCACGAATAGGAGTCACCCATTCAAAGTGTTCCTTTGCTTGCTTATAGGTAGATATAGGTTTTAACCTACCACAATTCCCAAATCCCCAACTCATAATTTATCTCCAATCAACCAGTAAAGTAATAAAGCAATAGAGCCAACGGCTAACCCAACTACGACAAACCCATATACCGCACCAACTATAAATTCCCATGAGTTTTGTGCGTCGCTCTTAAACATATATATCGAACTAGCATAGTTAGCGTTGCGTTGTGCCTCGTCCATCGTGCGTGGTAATGGGCGTAAGTTTTTCTCAAGCGAACTCATGTCCGTCCTCCTCATCTTCTTCAAACTTATTGTTAAAGTCCGTCTCGCTATCTAAGACTGGGTGCTCTAAAGCCTCTGCCATTCTCTCGTATACTGCAAGCAATTCCTCAGGTGTTTCCCCGCCAACATTTGCCGAGGTATAACCGCATGGCTGACCTTTGTCGTTGTAGAATACTTCGCAGATCTCAAAGAACGGCTCAATTACTGCCTGTCCTTTGTGCTCATAACGAGCAACTGTTCTTACTGTTCTATTATTCCAATACATAACTTCTCCTTTTGTTGTTTGGACATTCTTAGTGGTTGCTAAGTTTGTCCCGATCTTTTATTAACTTCTCGATTGCATCTCTTGCTTGTAATGCTAGTAGTCTTACTAATGTCGCTGGTGTCCTTTCTATGTTAATGAGGCTTAGGTTGTTACTTACTTCGCTTAATACTTTTAATTCATCAAGAGTCATAGATTCTTATACTTGTAGAGAACCTCAACAGCATCTTCCAACAAGTCCCCATAGATAGTCTGCAAATCAACAATCTGCTGAGCCATTTTTTTGCGACTGTCGGAATCGCCATGCTTGTCGTTCATACCCCAAAAGATTTCCAACAGGGTTGCTTGGTCACGCTCATCGGTAATAAACTCCGATAGTTCTTGGTGTAAATCCGCCATCATGCTCATTTACTCTCTCCTTGTAATGCAGTTAGTTTCGCTTTTGCTAGGGCAAGCGAGGTATAGCCCTGTGCTACTTCTTCATACTGTGCTAAAGAAAAGGGGTCGGCGTCGGCGGTTAGGGCTTTTAATCGGGTCTCCATCGTTGTTATGGCTTCTAACAATTCAGTAATGCGTTGCCCTTTGTAATACTCAGTCATACAAACTCCCTTATCCAATCAATATAAACTTCGTCCAAACTAAGCCACCTTGCTTGCCGCTTTCGCTCAGGCAATTCAATGGGGTAAACCAAAAGAATCTCGTTCGCTATGCGTCGCACCAAAATGAAGAACTCGGGCTTATCGGGTTTGCGGTATAGCTTTACAACTCTCAAAATACTAGCCCTCCAACATACACACCCAAGCCAATAGCAAATACGGCTAGGAATACACCGATTGCCCCTAATAACATAACACCCATAAACTTAATCATCGTTTATATCCCCCTTAAATAATCTATCGGTAAAGCCAGCTTCATACCCATCGAAAAACGCTTTTTGCACTATGTGTCGCCAACGCTGGTAGTCATTACTTATAACTTTGTCAGTTGCCGACGGCACTTTCATCCACAAGTTAAGGTATGTTTCTTTGTCGTGTTGCTCTAGTATGTCAATGAACTTACGCCATTCTTTGTTCGCTTCGGTCATCACACTCATGAGTTCTCCCCCATAATGAAGCCGAAAGTAAACGCAGATAAAGCTAAGCCAAGGATAGGCAATACTCCAGTAACCTCGAATAAGAAAGACGCACATACTGTCATGATAGATACCACGATTGCCAATGCTCCAAATATGTAGGTCATGTTGTCCTCTTTGGGTTAGTGAAGAATAAGTCTTGCGGGTTATGTATGTATTGATACGCACCTTTGGAATAGGGAATCTGCACAATATGCTTTTTACCCTTAGCTATTACATCGCCACATTTCAAGCAAGTTAGTAGTCGGTGTTGTGTTGCTAGAATATCAGCACGCTTGCTATCTACATAGGTATCGCAGTCTTTGGCAATATTAGCTACGCAGAAATAGCGGTGTGACTCGTGTGTCGCTTGTCGGTTGGACATTGCACTACCTTTCATAAATTAGGACAAACTTAGTAACACCTAAGAATGTCCAGCAAAAACAAATAAATTAAATTCCCACTAACCCCTCTAGTATACCATAGAATCATGACAATGTCAAGGGGTTGTCCTTCGTAAGGGCTTGATTTGATTGCGCTTTTGCGTCGCTTGGCTTTGGCTGACCAGTTCTCACATTTATTTTAGGTAATAAAAAAGCCCACCGAAGTGGGCTTAGAGTTACTAGGGGTTTCCCCCTATGGTTTAGATAACTCCCATGTTCTCGCAAATAGTGTAGAGGTCAAGATAACTTTGGTCTTTTGCCCATGCAGTTAAGTCTTTAACTAACTGCGCCTTTTGTTCTTGTTCTTCCTTGTTCGCTTCCTTGTAAAGTAACTCGGCTTGCTTTGTGTATTTCTTCGCTTGCTCAATGTTCTTGAGTGTGGGATTGCTTAGCAAGTTCTTGGCTTCGTGTTTTAATTCCTCGATAGTCATGCCCTTAAATTCTTCCTGTTGCTTTTCTTTTGCCAAGGCTCTCTCGTTCGCTTTGCGAACAGCATCGGCAGAGTCCGTCTTTTTAGGCTTATCGATCCCGAGTTTTTTGCTAAACGTATTCCAGCGCACGTTTAAGGCATTGTCGGTAATATCGGGTTTTACTTCGGTGATCGCTTCGAGGAATAGCAAACGACCCATTTCGTACTGATCGAAAGTCGGTTTTAGACCAATGATGCGCTGATAAGTTAATACTGCGTTTTCTGCGGATTCTTCAGATTCAAAGAAGTTAATTGCGCTTGCTTTAATTGAAGCAGTTTGTTGCTCATCAAAAGCGTAAATCATTTCTTGGGTTTTGATAACAGTTTTCATAGTGTTTTTAAATCCTTTTAAGTTTGGTTTATGGACATTCTTAGCACTACCTAAGTTTGTCCGCTTTTGTTACTTACTGCCTTTTAATCTTTACTACCCTTGTAGTATAACAGAATACCATTACAATGTCAAGGGGTTGTCCTAGTGTCCGTCGTGGTTCTAAAGAATCTGCGAGAAGTGTAATTCGCTTTGTTCTAAAAAGAGGTGCTTTGTTCTATTTTGTTCGCTTCGTTGGAACATTACAAAACCTTATAACTACAAGGGTTTGCTGTCTGTTTTATATATAATGTTCTAATGTTATATTGTTATAACTTTTATATTACGAGGTTAAAAAATCTATTCTCTGCACTATGCGAGAGGGGCGAAGCGAACGAGAAAATTAAAAATTCTGAGCGAAGTAAAAAAATGGAACATTAGGAACATTAGAACAAAGCGTGTAACTCATTGATTTAACTCAGTTTCTTTTGTTCCACTTATTTTAGCGTTTTGGAACAAAGCGAATTTCTCGAACATTACCAACGTAACGGACATTCTTAGCTCGATCTAACTTTGTCCTACTCGATTATTGCGTTAGTTTGGTTCACCCTTGTAATGTTCCGTTCGCCTTGCGTTTGATGCCGACTGCGTTCGCTTTGCGAACAGGGCTAATGCGTCGCTTACAACCAGTTCCCTTATATATAGGCAAAATAAAACCCGCCTAAGCGGGTTAGATAAAACAAGCTGGGGTTTCCCCCAGCCATTATTACATTATGGAGATATCAACCTCACCTTCTAACATCATCTTGATATAGCCTAGTTTCTCCTCATCTAAGCATTGTCCTACTAATGCTTTGACATCTTTTTGTAACTCAGTAATGCCAGCCATGCGATCCTTAATAGCCTCTTTTCGCTTAGCTTCCACAGCCTTCTGTATTTTGGTAGCCTTCTGAATGTTAGCAAGTGTAGGGTTTTGGGTAAGCATTGCAACCTCTTCAACCAGCGCTTCAATTGGCTTAGCCTTGATTGCTTCCATCTCCTCAGCTTGTTTAGTCCTTTGCTTAGCCTTATCAGCGCCAGCCTTTGTGGGCTTAGCTGGCTTAACGATATCGTATTGAGTCTTGAGATCGCTAGTAAAGCTATGCCATGCTACTGAGACCTTGTTATCGTCAGGCTGGCAATGCTTAGCCTCAGCATAGCCTTGCTTCCAAAATGTAGCACCATCAACCCATGCGCTATAATCAATATCACCATCAACCAGCACAGCATTGTAAAATGATAGTAAAGCCTCATCACGTTGACCATCAATATCAGCACAGGCTGATCCGATAGAGATGAAACCAGCTTTAGTTAATTCAGTAGTAATGTATGACATGGTATATCCTTTATAAGTAAGTACCGAATTGGTACGCTTTGAGTATCGCAAATAATACTTACATTGTCAAGCCTTTTCGAGATTATTTTCAGACTAATTTAGCTTTAACTCAGATTGTCCTGATTCGCTATGCCAGCCAGCCTACCCCACTATACCCCCATGCCCCGATATACCAACAATGGGACCCACTGCAATACATACACAGTGTTTTGCACAGTAGATATATTAAAAATAAAATTCTAGAAACATCCCCCATGCCTCTTTATAGTGCACACCCCCACCCCCCNATATAAAAAATTTTAAGACTACCTAAATGGAACATTACTGTAACCTTATGATTACAAAAGAAAAAGCCATGCAAACATGTGCCATAAAGTGCATGAAACTTTAATAAAACGTGTATAAAAAACCGCAAAAAGTATACATATCAAAACAATATGCATACGGAACTGTCATATATCAAATATTGCATTGCAACAAAATGTATCGTATACTACACAAAACCCCCTACAAAAGTAGGGCCCAACACTACTTATAGGAGAACATAATGTTCGAAACTGATTTTGAAAAAGTATTTAAGCGCTTTGAAGCTCTATCTGACCAAACCAAGCAAGCATATGAATTCTGGGCTGGCTGCATTACTTCTAGCTGGAAAGAGTTCTTTAAAATAAAATAAGTAATAAAATTAGGGGGCTACGGCCCCCATACGTTGTTTTTAGGCAACATAGACAATCCTATTCTCTAGAAATACCCCCCTATAGGTCGTTTACCTCCCACATACCCCCCGGTATAATTTAGATTCACGGAAGGGGACCCAATGTATGAAGTTCACGGTAAGAAAAGTAGATATAAGAAACCCAGCAATTCGGAATCTGTTAGTGTTTCTTCAGAAAAAGATTTTGCCAGCAGACCAACCATACACACCGGACCGCGGACATTGGTGGATAGCTTATGCAGAATGTGGGAAGCCCGTAGGTTTTGCGGGTCTGGCACGCTCGATCAAATGGACAGATACCGGTTACTTATGTAGAGCAGGTGTAATGGATGGCTTTACAGGTCATGGCCTACAACTACGTATGATTAAAGTTCGCCTCGTGCAAGCTAAGAAGTTAGGTTGGGCATGGTGTATCACGGATACAACAAATAATCCCGCTAGTGCAAATTCTTTAATCAATGCAGGTTTCAAGATGTATACTCCAGCAAATCCTTGGGGGATGTCCAAGGCCGTTTATTGGAAAAGGAAACTAGATCCAGATGCCATACAAAGACGAGAGCGTAAGAAAAAGCAAGCACAAGGAGTACAGCCGTAAGTACTATCTAGCAAATAAAGATAAGGTATTAGCTACCACAGCGCAGTCCTCTAAACGAGGCAAAGAAAAATGGGACTTATATAAGTCAGCCCTACATTGCGCTCGCTGTCCAGAAAACCATACAGCTACATTAGACTTCCACCATATAGATCCTACCGAAAAAGAGTACGAGGTTAGTCAGCTAATCAGTAATAGGATGTTTACTAAAGCGTATAAAGAAATTAAAAAGTGCATAGTATTATGCGCAAATTGCCACAGAAAACATCATTACGACGAAAAAGCTGGTACACTTAGCCCATCATAACCAACCTGCAACCAAACATGCCGGTAAATGTAGAACCGACCAAAGACGTTCCACACCCAGAAAGTCACACCCGTGATGCTGTGGCACAGTCACATTCAGATAACTTACGCATTAAAGCGAACACAGCCCTCATATTAAAAGAGCTTGGCGCTACTATGGAAGTTACAGAAGAAGAACAAGAAGAAGCTCGTAGACTTTTTGCTCAAATAGACGGCGAAGACCCTTCTAAACCAGTTCAGAAAAAAGAAGTTGCTGTTGCGTCAACCCCGGGCGTTGCTTATGCGTTAGCAGGGTATATATCTCACTACGACAAACAGGTTATTGCGGATAAAGTACAGCTTCGCAACATTGCAGTTAATAGACTGCTTGAGATGAGTAAAGAAGACGACTTAAAAATAGCTATTAAAGCGGTCGAATTACTTGGAAAAGCCTCAGATTTGTTCACAGAACACCAAGAAATTACTATTACACACAAAAATTCCCTTGAATTGCAAGAAGGAATCAGGGAAAAGATACGTTTGCTCATGCAAATGAACACAATTGATATAACCCCCACCTCAGAACGCCTTACTAAAGATTTAGACGATGACAGCGCTCAAGAAACTGAGTAACGCAGAGCTAAAAGCTCTAGAAAGTAACCTGACAAAGCTAAACGAGGGCCAACTAAGGGCTCTTTATGCTGATCTATCTGAGACTGTGGAGTCTAAAGAAGTAGAAAATTGCCAGGAAAACTTTATGGATTTTGCTCATAAGGTATGGCCTGGGTTTATTGACGGTGAACATCATCAAGAGATGGCACGAGCATTTGAAAGGGTAGCAAATGGAGAAGTTAAACGGCTTATTATCAATATGCCGCCTCGCCACACTAAATCTGAGTTCGCTTCTTATCTATTACCCGCTTGGTTTCTTGGTAAGTTTCCAAAAAAGAAGATTATCGAGACAGCACATACAGCAGAGCTGGCGGTCGGGTTTGGTAGAAAAGTGCGTAACTTGGTTGATTCAGATGTATATAAGTCCATATTCCCGGGCGTGGGGCTCCAATCTGATTCTAAGGCTGCTGGCCGGTGGGCGACTAACCAAGGTGGAGACTATTTTGCTATTGGTGTGGGAGGAGCAGTTACGGGTAAGGGCGCGGATATCCTCATTATTGATGACCCACATTCAGAACAAGAAGCAACCCTAGCAGAGTCAAACCCTGAGGTTTACGATAAGACTTACGAGTGGTATACCTCTGGACCTCGTCAGCGCCTACAGCCAGGTGGTGCAATTATTATAGTTATGACCCGATGGTCTAAGAAAGATCTAACTGGGCAAGTAGTTAAAGCTGCATCTGCACGCAGTGGCGAACAATGGGAAGTAATTGAGTTCCCTGCTATTTTACCGGACGAAAAACCTCTATGGCCTGAGTTTTGGAAATTAGAAGAGCTCTTAGCCTTACGTAATGAACTGCCAAATGGTAAGTGGATGGCGCAGTATATGCAGTCCCCTACCTCAGATGTGTCTGCTATTGTCAAACGAGAATGGTGGAAGATATGGGAAAGCGATACCCCACCGCCTTGCGAATTTATCATACAGAGCTGGGACACAGCTTTCTTAAAGACACAACGTTCAGACTATAGTGCTTGCACTACTTGGGGTGTGTTTTATAACGACGAAAAACGTGGGCAAAACGTTGTTCCAATAGCCTGTATTATCCTTCTTAACTCCTTTAAACAGCGTATGGAGTTCCCAGAGTTAAAGCAAACAGCGCTAGAACACTATAAAGAATGGGAACCTGATGCTCTCATTGTGGAAGCTAAAGCTTCTGGGGCACCCCTTGTTTTTGAGTTGCGAGCAATGGGTATCCCCGTTCAAGAGTACACTCCTAGCAAAGGCAATGATAAAATAGCTAGATTAAATGCCGTGGCAGATATGTTCGCTTCGGGAAGAGTTTGGGTGCCTGCAACACATTGGGCAGAAGAGTTAGTAGAAGATGTAGCAAGTTTTCCATCTGGGGAGCACGATGACTTAGTAGATTCGATGACCCAGGCATTGTTACGTTTTCGTCGTGGGGGCTTTGTTCGCTTAGATTCCGATGAGGAAGATGAGCCACTGCAGTTTAGGTCAAAGCGAAATATGGGGTACTACAACGTATGACAACGCAAAAGTATATGGGGCGCCATCAATTGGTTGAAAGACTTGCAGCTCAAGTGGGTAGCAAAGAAACAGCTATTGGTATCTTACAAAAGCGGGGTCAGTTAGAAGCAGACGGAAAAACATTAACGAAAGCAGGTCAGAAACGTGACAATATGACTGCTAGGGAACGTGCATTAGATAGAGCAACTAAAGAATCTGGGCGAACTCCATCCGAGTATAAGTACGACCCAAAAACAAACAGAGCGACACTTAGGAAATAATTATGGCAATGGAAAAAGGTTTATACGCAGCCCCGATAGGGATTGATCAGGCATCCCAAGAGGAAGAGCCAGATTTAGAAATTACTATTGAGGACCCAGAAGCCGTAGAGATTGACGCTAATGGAAAGCCTATCGTTCGCATCGAGAAAGACGGTGAGGACGAAGAAGGGTTTGATGATAACTTAGCCGAGTACCTTCCTTCTTCCGTTTTGCAGATGCTAGCTAGTGATTTAGTTGGAGAGTACGAAGAAGATGTCAGCTCTCGCAAAGACTGGATACAAACATACGTAGATGGCCTGCAGTTGCTAGGTATGAACATCGAAGAGCGCATGGAGCCTTGGCCTGGTGCTTGTGGTGTGTACCATCCGCTATTATCAGAAACCCTAGTTAAGTTCCAAGCAGAAACAATTACTAGCATATTCCCTGCATCGGGCCCTGTAAAAACCCAGATCATTGGTAAAGAAACCCAAGAGAAAAAAGATGCAGCAACTCGTGTCCAAGATGACATGAACTACCAGCTAACCGACGTGATGGAAGAGTACCGCCCAGAAACCGAGCGAATGTTGTGGGGCTTAGGTCTATCGGGTAATGCGTTCAAAAAGGTTTACTTTGACCCAAGTTTAAATCGCCAAGTTAGTATGTTTGTCCCGGCCGAAGACTTAGTTGTACCTTATGGTGCTTCAAGTTTAGAGTCAGCTCCGCGTGTAACACATGTGATGCGCAAGACAGAGAATGAAGTTCGCATATTGCAACATGCTGGGTTTTGGTTAGATATTGACCTACCTGAGCCAGTAGATAGCTTTGATGAAGTAGAGAAGAAAATTGCGGAGAAGATGGGCTTTCGTGCCTCAGTAGATAGCCGCTATAAGATTTTAGAAATGATGGTTAACCTTGACCTTGAAGGGTATGAGGACACCGACGATGAAGGCGAGCCAACTGGTATTGCACTTCCATATATTGTAACAATCGAGAAAGCTACAGGTACTATCCTAGCTATTCGCAGAAACTGGAGACCAGAAGATGAACTCAGAAAAGCCCGATCGCACTTTGTACACTACGGTTACATACCTGGTTTTGGTTTTTATTGTTTTGGTCTTATTCATCTTATTGGGGCATTTGCTAAGAGCGGGACTTCTATCCTACGTCAGCTTGTCGATGCCGGATCACTTGCAAACTTGCCAGGTGGCTTTAAGACCCGTGGACTGCGTGTCAAAGGAGACGACACCCCCATCGCCCCCGGTGAATTTAGAGATGTCGACGTTCCAAGTGGGACCATGCGCGACAACATCATGCCACTACCCTACAAAGAACCAAGTCAAGTCCTTGCAGGTCTCTTAGATAAAATTATTACAGAAGGTCGTGGCTTTGCTGGTGCAGCTGACTTACAAGTTAGTGACATGTCCGCTCAAGCCCCCGTTGGTACAACCCTAGCAATTCTAGAACGTACCCTGAAAGTTATGTCCGCAGTACAAGCCCGCATCCACTATTCACTTAAGAAAGAGCTCTGTCTCCTGCGCGACATTATTCGTGACTATACCCCTGATGAGTACACATATGAGCCAGAAGAGGGAAGTCGCAAAGCTAAGAAGTCTGACTATGACTTAGTAGAGGTTATTCCTGTTAGTGATCCTAATGCAGCTACCATGTCGCAAAAAGTGGTTCAGTATCAGGCAGTTATGCAGTTAGCACAGCAGGCGCCGCAGTTATATAACTTGCCATACTTACATCGTCAGATGTTAGAAGTTCTTGGTATTAAGAATGCGCAAAAACTTGTAGCTCTACCAGATGATAAAAAGCCAGAAGATCCGATAACTGAGAATCAAAACATTCTCATGGGCAAGCCTGTCAAGGCATTCCTCTACCAAGATCACCAAGCTCATATCACAGTGCATAAGTCTGCTATGCAAGATCCTAAAATTGCTCAGCTTATTGGCCAGAACCCACAGGCGCAAACACTTATGGCAACAATGACCGCTCATATTAATGAGCACATTGCCTATGAGTATCGCAAACAAATGGAAGCTCAGATGGGCGCAGAGTTGCCGTTCCACCCAGATGATGACCCAGAAGATCAAGGTATGCCTCCAGCAATGGAAGTCCATATTTCTCAACTCGCAGCGCAAGCATCGCAAGTTATCCTCAATCAGAACAAGACAGCTATTGCAGCACAACAAGCTCAACAAGCGCAACAAGATCCGATCGTTCAAATGCAACAACAAGAACTCCAGATTAAACAGATGGATGCCCAGACCAAGCAGAAGAAAGTTATTACCGATGCTGCAGCTAAGGCAGATCAGATCGAGCTTGAGCGGGCACGCATAGCGTCACAAGAAAAAATCGCTGGTATGAATATTGGAGCAAAAACCCAAAATGATAAGGCGAATTTAGCAGCAAGGCAGCAAATAGATGGTCTAAGAGTTGGCGTAGATGTAGCTAAATCTAAAGATCAAATTGCCGCTCAGAACCGTCAGGCTAGACTTACACACGAGCAAGCCTTGGCACAATTAGAAGCACAATCCCGTAATCAAACCCCAAAAGGTAAAGAATAATGGATCAAAACGAGTATTACCTCAAAGAACTAAAGGAGCGGATGGCGATGCTACAAACAGCATTATCCAGAGGCGCCTGTACAGACTTTGAGGAATATAGGTACACATGTGGACAGATTCGAGGTCTAGAAGCTGCATGTGCAATCATTGAAGACCTCAAACAACAATTGGAGCACTCAGATGACTGAAATACTTATTGGCTCAAACCCCAATAATCCAGAAATAGTAGGTTCAGTAAATTTACAAGCAACAGAAGAAGCAAAAGCCCGCCAAGTACCAACTCCATCAGGTTATCGCATTATGTGCGCTGTACCAGAAGTGGAAAAAGAATTTGATAGCGGGATTCTTAAGGCAGATACAACGATTAACTTCGAGGAAAAGCTGGCAACAGTCTTATTCGTAGTATCGCTTGGTCCAGACTGTTATTCAGATAAAGAGCGTTTCCCCTCAGGTCCGTGGTGTAAACAAGGTGATTTTGTATTGGTCAGACCCAATGCTGGTACACGCCTACTTATTCATGGCCGTGAGTTTCGTATGATCAACGATGATTCCGTAGAGGCCGTAGTTCAAGACCCACGCGGCATCAAACGTGCAAATTAAGGAGCCCCAAATGGCCGAACAAGAGTACAAATTTCCCGATGAAATCGACAACGAAGACTTAAATATCGAAATCGAAATCGAAGATGACACACCCCCAGAAGACCGCAATCGTGAGCCAATGCCCAAAGAGATTGTAGAAAAACTGGAAAAGACAGACCCAGAGGAAGAAGAATTAGACCCAAAAGCTCAAAAAGAACGCCTTGCGCAGTATAAAAAGGTATGGAATGACGAGCGTAGGGCTAAAGAAGCAGCTTTAAGAGAGCAGCAAGAAGCTATTAACCTAGCGAAAAAAGCCCTCGAAGAGAATAAAAGACTACGTGCAACCCTCACTACAGGCGAAAAATCCTACATTGAGACCGTACAAAGCTCTGCTAACCTCGAGCTACAACAAGCCCAACGGGACTACAAGGACGCATTAGAGAGTGGCGACGCTAATCTAATTGTCGAAGCACAGACCAAACTTAACGAAGCGTCTTATAAAACTCAGCAAGCTAAGCATTTTAAACCTAGTGCTTTACAAGATTTTGAAAAGGATGTAACAATAGAGTCAGTGCAAGACACTAAGCCAAAAATTGAGCCTAAAACTCAAGCATGGCTAGATAGTAATCCTTGGTATGGTTCCAAAAAGGCTATGTCCAGTTTTGCTGTAGGTGTGCATGAAGAATTGTTAGACGAGTACGGACAGAACATTGTTGGTACCGACCAATATTTCAAACGCATTGACAAAACTATGCGTGAAAAGTTCCCTGAGTACTTTAGTACTTTAGAAGGGGAGGCAGAGAGCGAAGAAGAGGCCCAAAAACCTGTTACTAAAGCTAAGCCAAAGGTAGTTGTAGCGCCTGCGACCCGTAGTACATCTTCCAAAAAAGTGAACTTAACAACCTCAGCGCAAGCAATTGCTAAAAAGCTTGGTTTAACCCCAGAGCAGTATGCCCGTGAACAAATGAAATTGGAGAAACAATAATGGCTAACAACAGAATTACTCGTGAATTAGATACCCGTGTAACACAGGAACGTCCTAAACAGTGGATGCCCCCAGAATTACTCCCAGAGCCTGACAAAGAGGCTGGGTATGCGTATCGTTGGATTCGTGTTTCGATGCTTGATAAAGCTGACCCACGCAACGTCTCTTCCAAAATAAGAGAAGGTTGGGAGCCAGTAAGAATTGAAGAGCAACCCAAATTTAAACTGTTAGTTGATCCTGATAGTCGTTTTAAAGACAATATCGAGATCGGCGGATTATTACTTTGCAAAACTCCCGAAGAGTTCTTGGTTCAACAGCAAGAGTATTACGCTAGACAAACCCAGGCCCAGACAGAAGCTGTAGATAATAATTTAATGCGCCAAAGCGATTCGAGAATGCCGATTTTTAAAGAAAGCAGATCCTCGACTAGTTTTGGTAAAGGTAATCAATAACTTAGGAGTTCTAAATGGCTTATCCTATCGTTCCAGCCCCTTATGGGTACAAGCCGCTTAATTTGATTGGTGGTCAGGTATTTTCTGGCTCTACACGTAATGTGCAGATTCAGTATGCCTATGCAACCCCAATCTTTTTTGGCGACGCGATTAAAGAAGTAAACGGGTTTGTTACCCGTGCATCAATTGCATCTGCAACTACTGCTAACCAAACTACTGGTGTGTTCTTGGGTTGCTACTACACTAGCCCAACAACTAAGCAACGTTTATGGTCACAGTACTATCCTGGCTCTATTAATGCTGGTGATATCACTGCAATCATTTCCGATGATCCAGATATCGTTATCAAGGCTGTTATGTGTACTTCTGGTTCTACCATTGGTTCTGCAGCTCAAGTAATGATCGGTTCTAACGTTGGTGGTATTACTACTAACGCTGGTAACACAAATACAGGTGACTCAGCCAATGCAATTTTGGTTCCAGCTTCACTCAGTACAGCTACACTGCCTTTCCGTGTAATTGATATTGTTCGTGATACTGCAGTTGCTCTAGGTACTGGCGTTTACTCTAGTATTTCTACAGCAACCGTTACATTAGCTTCTTCTAACGCTGCTGCGTTGGTAGTTGGTACTGATGTAGGTTCTTTGGATTCATCTGGTCAGATCATTCAAAGTGGTTCGTATGTTGCTACAGCTGCCGCTGCTGGTGCTACTACGGTTGTTCTAAATGCAGCACCAACAACAGCATTTGCAGCAAGCTCAACATTGGTGTTCACACAGTATCCAGAAGTACTCGTGAAATTTAACTTCGGTTATCACGGTTACTATTCTGCTACTGCAGTTTAATTAAGGAGCTATAAATGGCTATTTCACGCGCACAACTACTGAAAGAGTTGCTTCCTGGATTGAACGCATTGTTCGGTTTAGAGTATGCACGCTATGGCGAAGAGCACAAAGAGATCTACGAAACAGAGACCTCTGAGCGTTCTTTCGAAGAAGAAACAAAACTGTCTGGATTCTCAGCCGCCCCGGTTAAGAATGAAGGCTCTGCCATTGCTTATGACAATGCGCAAGAAGCTTGGACAGCTCGCTACAACCACGAAACTATTGCCCTTGGCTTTAGCTTAACTGAAGAAGCAATCGAAGATAACTTGTACGATTCTTTATCAGCTCGCTATACCAAAGGTCTAGCTCGTGCTATGGCTTATACCAAACAGGTTAAAGCTGCTGCTGTATTAAATAATGGTTTTAACTCCGCCTTCGTTGGTGGTGATGGCCAGACTTTGTTCAGCACTGCTCACCCATTGGTAAACGGCGGTACAAACGGTAACACTCCATCAACCCCTGCTGACTTGAACGAAACTGCACTTGAAAATGCTGTTATTCAAATTGCTGCTTGGACTGATGAGCGTGGCCTTTTGATCGCTGCAAAACCACGTAAATTGGTTGTTCCACCTGCACTCCAATTCGTTGCAACTCGTTTGCTCGAAACAGAACTCCGTGTTGGTACAAACAATAACGACGTCAACGCTATTAAAAACAATGGTTCCATTCCAGAAGGTTACACAATTAACCACTTCTTGACTGCTACCAATGCATGGTTCTTGACAACTGATGTACCTAACGGTCTTAAGCATTTTGAGCGTACCCCGCTACAAAATTCAATGGATGGTGATTTTGATACTGGAAACGTACGCTACAAGTCTCGTGAGCGTTACAGCTTTGGTTACTCTGACCCACTAGGTATCTACGGTTCTTATTAATCCGTAGTTTTACGCAAACGTAAAGAAGTTTGGACCCCGCTCAAAAGGCGGGGNTTTTCCTTTAAATACTTGCACACAGCTTTAAAAAGTAGTATAAATAACCTATCTGGGTGATTGCTTATTTCGCCACTGCCCCAGCAGACGATGCAACGATTGAAATAAGCGCTTTTGCATAAGGAGTCCATTATGGGACGTAGTACATTTGAAGGTCCAGTTTTATCTGGAGATAATCGTTTTGGCCCACAACGTGACGTTGGCCCAGTCTTGTTAGCCCAACAAGCATTTTTAGATTTTGCAGTAACCACACCAAATACTACTAATTATGGTGGTGGTTCAGGAATTTTTGTTACACCAAATAATATCCCTAATAACTCCGCCACTATTTATACCCCACAATCTGGTGCTTATAGTACTAGCGGCCCTACAAAAGCTTCAGCTCCTACAGCGGATACTTCTGGAACTATTTATCGTGGCGCTGTATTTTTAATCCCACAAGGCTCAAATATTACTGACGTTATTGTTGATGTTGGTGTATTGCCAACTGATGGAACAGTTACAGCTAACTCAATCCAGCCATATGTTTCTAATAACTTTGCTACATCTACCGGTGTTTACGCAACTATGGCTGCTATTACTACAGCAACTCGTGGTACAGCAACATTTGTCGGAACTCAATTAGATTACGCATTTGGTTCATTGCAAGACGTACAAAACTTACAACCTGGCACACAACCTACATGGTTTAGTCAAGTTGTAGTAACTTTGAAAATTACTAATACTAGTTTAGTTGCTCCTACTTCTGGCCAAATTGTTGTTACATTGAAATATGCACAACAAGACCTAAATATTGGTTCTTCTACTGCTTATCCTTATGGTAACTTCGATTAATTAATCTACTAGGGGGTAGTTAACCCTGCCTCCTTTTTAAATCTTTAGGAGATTAATTATGACAATGCAATATGACATAAAGTCGGCAACTGCGACTAGTTTTCCTGCGCAATTGTATACGGGAAGAACTAGAATAAAATCTATTGTCTTTTTAGGCAACGGTACAACAGGTACATTTACTATTTATGATGGCACAGATAATACTGGACCCATTGTGTATCAGTTTAAATACGCTACTGCCGTACAACCATTTCAAGTCCTACTTCCTGGCGAAGGAATTGTTTGCCAAACTGGTGTTTATGTAGTTGGTACAACTTTAAATTCACTAGCTATTACTTATGGCTAAAAAGACTCCTTCTCTTGCAGTTGGTCGTGGTGAGAAACTTCCAGTCTCAAAAGGGGCAGGTCTTACTGCAAAAGGCCGAGCAAAATATAATGCAGCTACAGGTAGTAACTTAAAGGCTCCGCAGCCCGAAGGTGGCGCCCGTAAAAAATCATTTTGCGCTAGAATGTCTGGTATGCCCGGACCGATGAAAGATGAAAACGGCAAGCCTACACGTAAGGCAGCTAGTTTAAAACGGTGGAAATGTTAAATGAGTGCCGAAATAGATCCAATTTCAACGGCTAGAGAGTTAGCCACCCATGCGAACGATATTGAGCATTTACAGGCAGATATGGATAAGATGGTTAATGAAATGAAAGAAATTAAAGAAGCCATCCAAGCTATCCAAAAAACACTTACAGAAGCTCATGGTGGTTGGAGAATGCTTCTAGGTGTTGGCGGTGCAGCGGCTCTTATTGGAGCTATTTTTGCTAATTTATTTCAAGGTTGGTGGAGTCACTAATGCCAAGTAAAACAGCAAAACAACATAGACTTATGGAAGCTGTAGCCCATAACCCAGCTTTTGCTAAGAAAGTTGGTATACCACAATCAGTTGGCAAGGATTTTTCTACAGCGGATAAAGGCAAAAAGTTTGGCATGGGTGGTGGAGTTAGTCAGACTCAGGGTGGTAAAGGCATGGTTAATAGGCAAGAAACCCGTGCTGGTAGCGTATTTGGGCAAAAGAAAGAAGTACCTAACATTAACTTAAATAAGTATATTGGTAAGAAAGAAGGCGGTATGGCTAAGAGCGATATGAAAGAAGACATGAAGGCGGATGTTAAACAAGACAAAGCCATCGTCAAAAAAGCATTTAAAATGCATGATAAACAAGAGCATAAAAGCGGTCCTGGTACTGACTTATCCAAACTTAAAAAAGGCGGAATGGCGATGAAAAAAATGGCCAGTGGTGGTGAAACAATGGGCCCACGCTCTATGTCTAAAGATGTAGAAAAGGGTTCAAATAAACTTACTAAGTTTGGTGAATCTGCTGTACAAAAGAAAGGCCACACTAAAGGTAAAAATTTTGGCGATACAGGTCCAGTTAAGATGCGCACAGGTGGTAAAGTTAAACGCTATGATGAAGGCGGTGATATTGAGACAGAAACTACTCAAGGTGAAAATAAGAGCATTGGTGATGACGTCCGTGCTCGTGCTATGGCAGCTATGTCTAAAGGTGATAGCGATACTACTCCAGCACCAACAACTAAAGTTTCTGCCCCTGCCCCCAAACCAGCACCTAAGTCTGAGCCTAAAGCAGCCCCTAAGTCTGAGCCCAAAGCAACTCCAGTACAGCAAGCTAAAGATGTTATATCCGCTAAAGGCGCTTCAACTCCTAAATCCTTTACAGCTGCTGGCGGCAATACTAAGGCTTCTCCCTCTAAGGCAGACGTAAGTAGTTTAGGGTTTAAAAAGCCTTCTGACCCACTAGCTAGATTTGAACAAGTTGGTCCTAAGCGCTCAGAACAAAATATGCCTGCTAAAAAGAAATCTAGTTCAAGCAGTACTGACTACTCAGTTGGTAATGCAATGCGTAAAGGTGGTAAAGTAGGTCCAAGTCGCGGTGATGGCATTGCTCAACGTGGTCGCACAAAAGGAAAGTACTGCTAATCATGGCCTTTACTAAAGAAGAACTAAAGAAAATTCGGGAAAAAGAAGCCAAAGTCAAAAAAGAAAAGGACCTTGCTTCTGCTATTCACGACGCTGAAGTTATGGATAGGATGAGAAGTTCTATTGGGGCACCTACCGCAGCTGAAGCTGCTATGCCTGCTCCTGCCCCTGCGCCAGCAGATCAAATGGGAAACCCCACTGGCATGAAGCGTGGTGGCAAAGTTAGTTCGGCTTCAGCTCGTGCTGATGGCTGTGCAATTCGTGGTAAAACAAGAGCTTAAGGAGCTTATATGAAAATGGTAAAAGAGGCTATTGAGCCAATCGTAGGTCCAGACATGGTTCACCATGATGACTTTATCTCACAGCATGAAGATGGTGGGCATATGCACCACGCTAAAGAATTTAAAAAACATGCTGCTGGGCATCCTATGAACTCCGACGTAGTTAAAGGCTTTTGCGGCGGTGGCCGTATGAAAGCTAAGTAATGAGAGCTTCTCGTGGTATGGGCGATTTAAATCCTTCCAAGATGCCTGGTAAGAAAATTATCAAACGTAAGGACAAGCCACAAGATGTTGAGATGTATAAAGAAGGCGGTAAAGTTGGTTTATACGAAAACATTCATAAAAAGCAAGCACGTATTGCAGCTGGCTCTGGTGAAAAGATGCGTCCTGTTGGATCTAAGGGTGCACCTACTAAAAAGGACTTTATTAAATCTGCTAAAACTGCAAAGGTAAAGAAATGAAACTTATTGACTGGATTCTAGGTTTATTTAGTAAGCCGAAAGAAGAAGTTACTTTTGATAACGCAGTAACCACAGCTTGGCCTTTCCCTATAGAAGAACCGGCAAAACCAAAACGTAAATACGTTCGCAAAGCCACAACCCGCAAAGTTAAACCTGCGGTAAAAAAGACTGTAAAGAAAAAGGCTAAATAATGGCGTATACCTCAGGCGTAAGTACATTCAATCTTCAATTAACTGAAATAGTTGAGGAGGCTTTTGAACGTGCTGGTCTTGAGATGCGTTCGGGTTATGATTTAAAAACAGCCCGCCGTAGCCTTAACTTGCTTACTATTGAATGGGCAAACCGTGGTATTAACTTATGGACTATTGAGCAAGGCCAAGTTGTTATTAATACCGGGCAAAATAGCTACCCACTTCCTGTAGATACTATTGACTTACTTGACCATGTGGTACGCACAGGTACAGGTACAAATCAAATTGATATTAATATAACCCGTATCTCTGAGTCTACATACTCCACAATACCAAACAAAAACGCTAATGGACGCCCTATTCAAGTATGGATTGATCGGCAAACAGGCCAGTCTAATACCACAACAGCTACTTTGGTTGGCAATGGGTCTAATGGTAACGGCGGCATATCTGCTACAGATACTACGATTCAATTAAGTTCTACTGTAGGTTTTGCAACTACTGGATTTATTCAGATTGGTTCAGAAATTATTGCCTATGAAAATGTTTCAGGAAACCAGCTTCTATCTTGCTGGCGTGGCCAAAACAATACGACTGCTGTTTCTCATGCATATAACTCTCCTATTATTGTCCAGAAGCTTCCAAATATTAACGTTTGGCCTACTGGTGATGGTGGTGGCCCTTATACTTTCATTTATTGGCGTTTGCGTCGTATGCAAGATGCTGGCGGAGGTATTAATGTCGAGGATATTCCGTTTCGTTTCATCCCAGCGATGGTTGCTGGACTAGCATATATGATTGCAGTTAAAAAGCCAGAAGTAGACCCACAGCGAGTAATGGGGTTAAAGATGGCCTATGAAGAAGAATTTAAGAACGCCGCAGAAGAAGATAGAGAAAAAGCTTCTATTCGGTTTGTACCACGTCAGTTATTTTATTAAGTAGCCATGCCATCAAAGTTTGCATCGGGTAAATATGCAATCGCCGAGTGTGATCGGTGTGGGCAGCGCTACAAGCTAAAAGAACTGAAAAAAGAGGTTATTAAGACCAAGCTGTTCCAGATTAAGGTTTGCCCTACGTGTTGGGATCCTGATCAACCACAGTTACAGCTAGGTATGTACCCAGTTAATGACCCGCAAGCTGTACGAGAGCCACGGAAAGATATTAGTTATGAGGTATCGGGATTAGATGTAAATGGGTATGCAAGCGGTGGTAGCAGAGTAATTCAGTGGGGTTGGGCACCAGTAGGTGGTGCTAGTCTCTTTGATACGGTGTTAACACCGAACTATTTAATCAGTACAATAGCAATAGGTACAGTAACAGTAACAACAACTTAGGAGCAGCAAAATGGGATATAAATCAGGCGCAGATGGCGTTACTAAAAGCGGTAGAACCAAAGGTAAAAACCTAGGTGATACAGGTCCGACCATTGGTATTGAAAATGGTAAGGGCAGCAAAGGCGCACGTAGCGTATCAGGTAATGCAATGAAAGCTGTAGGCCGTAACATGGCTCGTGCTAATAACCAAAGAGGTCGTTAATATGGCTAAAAATAACAAACCCGCAGAAGTCTATGCAATGAATGGCACATCCGTAAAAGATGGAGAAAGCCCTTTTAAGACTTATGCAACGGAGAAATCAGCTAAAGAAGCTGACTTAACTGATCCGATTCCAAATGGTGTTAGCTATGCAGTTTCCAAGCAAAAGCGTGTTGGTGTAGAAACACGTGGAAATGGTGCTGCAACTAAAGGCCGTAAGGCTTACGGACCATTGGCTTAATAGGGTAAACCCTAATGAACTACGAACAGTTATATAACAATATCCAAGCCTACGCTGAGAATACTGAACAGTTATTCGTAGCGTCTATTCCTGTATTTATTCAGGAGGCTGAGGATCGTATATACAACTCAGTTCAAATACCTTCGTTGCGTAAAAATGTGACAGGAACGCTAACTACATCTAATCCATATGTTGCATTGCCTAATGATTGGTTAGCTAACTATTCTGTCGCAGTTATAGATTCGTCAGGCAACTATAGTTACTTATTAAATAAAGACGTTAACTTTATTAGAGAAGCCTTTCCTTCAGCATCTAGTACTGGTATGCCTCAATATTATGCTTTATTTGGTTCTCAGTACAGTAATGTAAATGAGATGACTTATATTCTAGGACCCACGCCAGACCAAAACTATACAGTAGAGATGCACTATTTCTACTACCCACCATCAATTGTTCAAGGTCAGGTTATTAATCTTATTAATTTGGTCGGTGGGTCGCTATATACCAATGGTGTATATCAAAATGTAATCTTAACTGGAGGTTCCGGTGCTAATGCAACTGCTGATATCGTTATCGCAGGAGGCGTCGTTACATCCTGTAGCCTTAAGTTTGGCGGTAATTTTTATGTCGTGGGGGATGTTCTTTCTTGTGCTTCCCTTGGCCCTACTGGTAGCGGCTTTTCTATTACAGTAGGAACTATTACCAATGCTACAGGTACAAGTTGGTTAGGTGATAACTACGATCCTGTCCTATTCTATGGCGCTATGCGCGAAGCAATGCTCTTTATGAAGGGTGAGGCTGATTTGGTTGGCTATTATGAGCAAAAATATCAAGAAGCTGTTGCCCAGTTAAACCGCTTAGGAACTGGTTTGGAACGTGGCGACGCATACAGAGACAACCAAGCAAAGATTAAGGTTAATCCATAATGGCAATATCTCAAACTGCCTGCACTATATTTAAAGATAACCTTCTTAAAGGGGTAGAAAACTTTAATACTGGTACTCCGTATACCTATAAAATAGCGCTTTACACAGCTGATGCTACATTAAATGCGGATACTACTGGGTATATTTCTACTGGAGAAGTTGTAGGTACAGGATATACAGCTGGCGGAAATGTATTAATTATCTCCCAAACCCCTACTTATCAAACTGGCACTACGACTGCATATATCTCTTTTGCCAACGCAGTTTGGAATCCCGCTAGCTTTACGGCTAGAGGGGCTTTAGTTTATAATAGCACTACTGGGGCAGCAGTTTGTGTTTTAGATTTTGGGGCGGATAAAACTTCCACCTCAACTTTTACTGTAACTTTCCCAACACCCACGGCGACTAACGCCATTATTAGAATTAGCTAGGAGCAATTATGAGTTCTGAAATTACAAAAATGGGCGATAGCTTCGGGGCTAATGCTTCTTATGGTGGCGGTGCCACTGAAACTGTTGGACTTGAAGGCGTGTACGTAGCTACTTGTTTTGATGCTAATGGTATTGAGAAATGGTCTGATACTATTGAAAACTTAACTACCAACGTTGGTCGTAAAAACTTAATGGATTCTTACTTTGCAAACACAGGTGGCGGTGCCATCGTTATGGGCCTAGGAGGCGCAAATGGTTCTTCAACGTTTACCCCAGCTTACACAGACACTCAAGCATCCCATGCTGGTTGGTATGAAGTTGGTGGTACTAATGCTCCTACTTACTCTGGTACTCGCAAGACCCCAGCCTTCTCCACCGCAACTTCTGCTAACCCTTCCGTTCTGTCAACCAGCGCTGCAGTGGTGTTTAGCATGACTGGCTCTGGAACTGTATATGGTGCATTTATTAACGTAGGTGGATCTACAGCGATTGATAACACCACAGGCACTTTGTTTAGTATTGGCGCATTTACGGCTGGTTCTAAAACAGTTACTTCTGGTGATACGATCAACGTTACTTACCAGCTCAGCGCAGCAGGCTAATAGGAGACTAACATGGCGTTAGTCTTAGCAGATCGTGTCCAAGAAACCACGACCACTACTGGTACGGGTTCTGTTACGCTTCTTGGAGCAGTCACTGGGTATCAAA
>JGI24890J29729_1000533_pt1 | contig 23114 bp, 17 predicted proteins | sample FreactcultureFD7_FD_29729 | JGI IMG/M metagenome (IMG submission 29729)
GGCCTTGTTTCTTTTAGTTTTAACGTCGGTCTTGGGACACTCCAGCGTTCTACGCTTCGCCAAAAGGTGCTACGAGGCGATATTCAAGGTGCGGCAGACGAGTTCTTGAAATACACTAAGGCAGGCGGGAAAGAACTCAAAGGGCTGGTAACACGCCGTAAAGACGAGCGTGCCCTTTTCTTGTCATAGGATTAGAAATGCCATTACAGAAACTGCAATTTAGACCGGGCGTCAACAGAGAATCTACTACCCTTGCTAACGAGGGCGGCTGGTTTGAGTCTGACAAAATTCGGTTTCGTTCTGGCTTTCCTGAGAAAATCGGTGGCTGGCAGGCTGACGGTGGGGTTATTTATCCAACAGCGCCAGCAGGTACATTTGCTTCGGGTGGTACTGCTACGTCAGCAACACCACCATCTGGTAATTTTTGGGGTGCGGCAAAAGGCCTTGCAAACTGGCTCAATTTAGTTGGTTATAACTTGCTTGGCGTCGGCACTAACCTCAAGTATTACATTCAAAATTCTACTGGCGGAGCGTTCAACGACGTTACACCTATACGCCTTACGACATCTGCTGGCGCTGTAACTTTTGCTGCAACTAACGGCTCAAAAACAATTACGGTTACAAACTCTAGCAACGGTGTACAGGTAGGCGACTTTGTTATTTTTAGCGGCGCGGCGTCTCTTGGTGGAAATATAACTGCATCGGTGCTCAACAGAGAGTATCAAGTGCAAACCGTACCTAGTATTACCACATACACAATAACTGCGTCTATTGCAGCAAATAGTAGCGATACAGGTAATGGCGGGGGTTCCACTATTGGTAATTATCAAATACCAACTGGTAATACTAACTTTACTTACGGCACAGGATATGGCGCTGGCGGATACGGCGGATCGCTTGGGCCTTCGTACACAACTACTCTCAACGGCGCAATAACCTCCAGCTCGACCTCGGCTATTACTGTGACGTCCACAACAGGTTTTGCTTCTAGCGGGACTATCTGGATTGGTACTGAGGGTATCACCTATACATCTACAACTTCAACCACGTTCGCTGGCACGATAACTCGCGGGTACCAAAGCACTGCTGCAGCGCACTCAAATGGTGACTCTGTTTACCAATATCCATCAACTGCAACGGGCTACGGTTCCCCCGCTACCACTGGCGTAGGCATTCAACTACGTTTATGGAGTCAGGCTAACTTTGGTCAAGATTTAATTATTAACCCACGTGGCGGTGCTTTGTACTACTGGGCTAACAACTCTAGCCCTAATGTCTACGATCGTGCGCAGTTGATGGTGGCTAGCGGTAATGTAGTTACTGTTTCTGGTACTGTAACGATGGATTCAACTTGTCCGTCTGTTGCTAATTTTGTACTGGTGTCTGACGCTTCTAGATTTGTATTTGCGTTTGGTACAAACGATCCTACTGGTGTATACGCTACAACTGCACAAGACCCTCTTCAGGTGCGTTGGTCTGACCAAAGCCAATTCGGTGTATGGCAGCCTCAAATTACTAATCAAGCTGGTGGTGTCCGTCTAAGTCAAGGGTCGGCAATCATAACTGCACTACAAACTCGTCAAGAGGTTTTGGTATGGACCGATGCCGCACTGTATTCTTTTCAATATCTTGGCCCGCCTTATGTATGGGGTAGTCAGATTCTTGGTAGTAATTTATCTATTGCAAGTCCTAACGCAGCCTCTGTAGCTAACAATATCGTGTTTTGGATGGGCGCGGATAAATTTTATATGTACTCAGGTCGCGTAGAAACGCTACCTTGCTCTATTCGTCAATACATTTTTGATAATATAAACATGACTGAGACCTTCCAAATACACAGTGGTACTAACGAAGGCTATAACGAAGTGTGGTGGTTCTATCCGTCTATTACAGGTACAAACCCTGATGGAACTAATGGCTCATTTACTTTGGCTAACCCAAACACAATTATTGATCGGTACGTCATCTATAACCATCTTGAGCGTACTTGGTACTACGGCACTTTTAACGGTACAGGAAACAGCACTTATGGAACCGTGCGTCCTCGCACTGCTTGGTTAGATAGTCCTCTCCGTGCCCAGCCAACTGCGGCTATTAGCTATGTGTCAAACAACGCTTACACAAACGGCGCTATTGTTTACCATGAAACAGGTATTACTAATAACGAGACGGGTACTCCAGTGGCTATTGATGCTTTTTGCCAGTCTTCAGATTTTGATATTGGCGATGGTCATAACTATGGGTTTGTATGGCGGGTCATACCAGACGTGACATTTGACGGCTCCACTGGCGCTACCCCTAACTTAAATTTCACAATCAAGCCAAGGGCTAACCCCGGCGCAGCTTACGGGGACTCAGACAACCCGTTTGTTGTAAGCGCTAACAACTATACAACTACGCCTTACTACAACGTACAGAAATTTACTCAAATAGTTTACGTGCGGGCACGTGGGCGGCAGATGGCATTTCGGGTTGAGTCAAACGATATAGGTACACAGTGGCAACTAGGTACTCCACGTATCGATGTGCGTCCTGATGGAAGAAGATAATGTCATCAAAGAACGTTAGTGCTCCACGACTACCAGCTGCTCCCGTTGAGTACGACCAGCAGTTTATGGATTCTTTGTTAAGTATTTTGCGGCAGTACTTTAACCAATTAGATAACAACGGACCGATTGCAGTATCTACTCAAAGAATTCCAGCAGTTGGATCAACTCCAGCCCAAGTTATTTCTGCTATTAGTTGTATACAGAACCAAACATCATCTGGTGTTACAACCACTGTATTAAGCCTTCCATCTGACCTTGAGTTTTCTAGTCTTCGCTCTGGCGATATTTACTACGACAGATCTGGCGGGGCGGCAACTAGCTACCCGCTAAGGATCAAGGCGTGATAGACTCGACTAACCCCCAAAGGACTAGTATGACTCTGCCAGAAACAAAGGGCGACCCACGCTATACAAAAATAGAACCTCAATATATTGAGTTCGCTGAAGTGGACGACATCTGGGTCCGGGCCTATAACGTGGCAAAGGCTAAGAGTGTAATTAGCCAACATGTACATGCGCATGACCATATTACGTTGGTTTCACGTGGAACGATTGAGGCTTACCAAGATGGGGAGTTCATGGGCAGGTTCGTAGCCCCCGCGCTCATCACTATTCTTGCGGGTAAAAAACATGCATTTTTGGCAATCACGGACGATGTCACCCTGTGTTGCCTTCATAACCTTCGGGGCACTGGACTGCAGTCGCCCGAAATAAAGGAGTCTTGATATGCCAATAATGGACGTAGCCGCGTTTGATTTCTTAGCGCCAGCGGCAGAATCAGTTGCCCCAGCGGTTTTTGATACCGCAGCTTTTGAAGGGTTAGGAGCCGAAGCTGGTCTTGGAGCGACCGACTTTTTGGGCAGTATGTCTGGCGTTAATGCTCTAGAGAACCCAGCCGTCGCCCAACAGATGGCTAACCAGCAAATGGCGCAAGGCATAACATCCGGCGGTGTTGGCGCTGCTCAAGGTTCCGCAGAACAATTAGCTTTGCAGCAGGCTAAAGCGGCGGAAATAGCTAACTCAGGTATTCAACAGGCCAGTAAACCCCTGTACGAGATGACTAATCAAGAAACCAACGATTTGATTAGCAGGACTATTAAGCCAGAGTATATGAATAGTCTGACCCCGCAGGAATCTTTTAAACAAGAAGTGGCTCAAGGTCTTGCTAGACCAACAATCAATCCCGCCCCAACATTGGGCTTAGATCAAATTAACTCAGCTAATTTCTTAGACAACCTATCTGACGTTAATGCTGCGGAAAATTCTGCTACTGGTGTAGAGTCTAATTTGGCAAAAGGCTTCCGAACCGCTTCTCAGTTCATTAAGGAAAACCCTTACACGTCCGCTGGCATCGCCTACATGGGCGCTTCTAAACTTGGCTTATTGAATCCCCCAAGGACGCAGTTCGGTGATGTCGGTGCGCCATACAACGGCCCACTGTCTAGATATCACATGTCGCCTGACTTTAAACCAAGATTTGCTGATCCCACTCAGTTCCAATACAAACCAAGCTATGCTGCAGGCGGCGTAATGGATGTAGGTAGAAACCCTGTAGAGCAGATGTCAAACCAAAACTCTATTGGCGCTAATACGGGTTTTCCTCAAGCATACATACATAACAACGCATTTGCCACACCAACGCAAACTCCAATCTCTCAAAATGTATTGACAGGTAGCGGTGATACTGGGGTAGACCCTTATACGGGTGAACAGAATATGGCTGCTGGTGGCATAGCGCATTTCAGTGCGGGTAAGTCTGTAAATGCTAGTAATCTTTCGGACTCGCTAAACTACTACAGCAGTATGATAGGCGGCCCGGCAGATCAGCAAATGGCTCAGATGTATACCCCGACCGGTGGGCAAGGCGACGTTGGCATCATTCGTGATACCGATCCAGACACAGCATATCTGAGCGCACCCGAAGCTGCGGCTGTACGCATGGGCAAGATCAATGCGCGTTCTAATATGCAAGGGCCAACCCTGCCCAGACCTACTCCTATGGGTAGGATAAATCTTAGACCACAGGGAGTTAAACAAGCTGCAGCTAGTGGTTCCTCACTTGATCCAGAAGTCAACGCGGCGGCTGGTGGCATCATGGGCGCTAGCCTAGGTGGTTACGCTGCTGGTGGAAACCCTAGGTTGCTCAAAGGACCCGGTGACGGCATGAGCGACAATATTCCTGCCGTGATTGCAGACAAACAGCCTGCCCGTCTAGCCGATGGCGAGTTCGTGGTTCCAGCCGATGTGGTATCTCATCTAGGTAATGGTTCAACCGACGCGGGTGCTAAGAAACTCCACCATATGATGGACACGGTTCGTAAGGCGCGCACTGGCAATCAGAAGCAGGGCAAACAAATTGACCCTAATAAGTATCTGCCAACGTAAGCATGCCTTTACACTTTGTACCTCCTGTTCAGTTGCCTGCGGTGTGGCCTATCGCTGCGCCCATGTTGCAAAAGGCTATTGACTTAGATCCGTCTGCCATAACAATAGAACAAGCAGAGTTTTTAATCAGGACAGGACGAACTTTTCTTCTTGTTTGGGAAGAACCAAATGAAGGCATCACTGGGGCAGTGACGGTTGAATTTATAGACTATCCGCGTGAACGGATGGCACACGTTGACTTAATGGGCGGCAAAGGTATTGTCAGAGACCATGTGTTTGAAGAAGCAAAACAATGGATGCGCTCTATGGGCGCTACGACAGCCCAATGCTGGTGTAAAGATAACCTTGTACCAATGTACGAAAAAATGGGTATGGAAAACACCCATAAAGTGATGAGGATTAAATTATGAAAACGTATTCTAGAAGAGAGTTATATGCTCTAGGCGAGACTTTAGGCGAGTCCGTTACCACTAGAAAAGTTGGTGGCGGTTTAATTCTTGGCGGCGGCGGAAGTGGCGGTGGCAGTGCTGCGCCAACACAAACGACTAGTACGTCGTATCAAACTAACATTCCCGAATACGCAAAGCCGTATGTCGAGACGATGCTGGGCGCGACCCAGCAGCAATTATTTCAAGGTAATCCCACAGGCGATGGCGGATTCAATATAACTGGTTTCCAACCGTACAAAGCGTACGGCGGAACGTACGACGCGCAGGGCAATCAAACTTCGTATGACCCTACTAAATCAGTAGCAGGGTTTAGTCCGATGCAGCAGCAAGCCCAACAAGGCACTGCTAATTTGCAGACACCCGGGCAGTACAACACTGCGATGGATGTGACCGGTATGGGCATCATGAACGCTGCTCGAATGGGAGCGCAGGCTAACCCACAAGACTTCCAACAACAAGTTGGCGGTTACATGAATCCGTATATGCAGCAAGTGTTGCAGCCGCAGATGGATGAACTACGTCGTCAGTACGGTATTTCTGGAACACAACAAGCTGGTCAGGCTACACAAGCAGGTGCATTCGGCGGATCACGTGATGCAATCATGGCTGCTGAAAACCAGCGTAACCTTGGCATGGCACAAAACCAAGCCATCGGTCAAGCCTATGGCAACGCATTTAATCAAGCGCAGAACCAATATAACCAGAGTGGTGGTTTTCAACTTCAAGCCAATCAAGCAGCGATGCAGAATGCGTCTCAACTTGCCGGTCTAGGACAACAACAGCTCACAGCACAGCAAGGCATTCTTGGTCTTCAGAACCAGATGGGCGCACAGCAGCAGGCATACAACCAGCAAGTTATTAATCAAGCAATGCAAGACTACGCCAACGCGCAGCAGTATCCGCTTATGCAGTTGGGCACTATGTCCAACATGTTGCGTGGCTTGCCTATGCAGGCTACTACCACTAATCAGTATGTGGCGGCTCCCAACCCAATCACTCAGGGTATTGGTGCGGCTGGCGCAGCTGCGTCTCTCTACAACGCTACTAAAGCTGAAGGTGGCGTCATAAAATCTATGGCGTCAGGCGGTATTGCTAACTACGACGTAGGCGGCGAAGTTTATTCTGATCTAGAAAGAATGGACCCCAAAGAGTTACAGCAGATAGCTCAACATTCTGATAGCCCATCGATGCAGAAAATGGCTAGAGCAATCTTAGCCAGAAGTGGTCCTGTTCAAGCCGCGTCCGGCGGCATCATGCATTTCCAAGCGGGTAGCAAGGTCTACGATCCAGAAGCTTTTAGTAATGACATCCCTGAACTACAGCCCGGCACGCGCTACGCTGATGCTATAAATAAATATAAAGCAGAGTCACAAGGCGCTGACCAAAACATTTCGACGAATGTGCCGCCTACTTCATTTAGAGCTCCTGCAGATAGAGGATTACCCGGTCGCAACATCGATACGCCTGCAGCTTTAAATAATCAGATTAGCGGGATGCAGACTGGTACACCGTACGCAGATGCAATGAACAAGATAAAAGCGGAAAGCGAAGCGCGTGCTAATGCGCCTATGTCCGGTCAAGGTAAGGCGTTAACCTTTTTAAGTGCGCCACTTGCTGCAGCTGCAGATGTAGTTGCATCGCCTGTTAATGCATTACGAAACATTGTGCGTAACCCGTTAGATAGAAGCGAGCGTCCTAGCATGACGCCTTTCTCGGATATGCGTACAAGTGCCCTAGCCCAAGACACTGGCGCAGAAGGCATCAATCAAATAAGAGAAGCTGAGAATAAACAAAAAGAAGGCAAGCTTGGGATTGAAGACGAAATTAATCGTCGTATGCGCGCGCTTGAAAAAGAAGCTAAACAAGAATTAACTCCCGCTGGTAAAGATATGTTTCGCAAAAAAGAATTGCAGAACATTATTAAAGAGCGTAGCCTTGTAAGAGAAAAAGAATCTGAGGCTGGTAAAGCGGCAGTTGCGCAGCTTGTTTCTAACCCTACAGGCGCTACGCCAACTACTACAACAAGCCCCGGCGGTATTAATGGCGCTACGGGCACTAAACCTGCTTATACACAACCCGGTATTCTTGGCGCGGCTACTGCTGGTACTTTGCCAAACGCAGCTCCTAGAGTTACGCCTGATGTGTTAGAGAGTCCAGAACTGACAGCACTTAAAAAGCAGTTAACTACAGACAGAGATAAACAACTGACTGAGTCTAACAAGTCACAAGACGAAATCCTCAAAGAGATACGTGATAGAGAAGGCCCGAACGTCGGCCTTCAAAATTACCGTGCCGAAGAAATGGCGCGTAAGGCAAACCTAGGTGATGAAGCGCGCCGTCAGAAAGATATGCGTCTTGCTGAGTTCTTCTCTAAGTGGGGTACAACCCCCGGCGCTACGCTTGTTGCTGGTATGACTGCATTGAAGAGCAGCATCCCTGACATGATCAACGACCGCAAAGAAGCCCGCAAGCTTGAGAAAGAATCTGACAAAGTTATCTTTGACTTGGAGCAAGCAGACCGCCTTGAGAAGCGGGGTCAAGATGACAAGGCTTATGCGCGTAAGACTGATGCAGCTAAACGTGCTGAAGAGATAAATAAATTGCTAGCACAAATTGAAGAGCGCCAACTTGCCGCTAAAGTACAGCACGAAGGCAACAAGATGCATCTCCAAGGTCAGATGGCTAGCGTTGCTGCACACGAAAGAGCGAATACGATCGCGGAGCAAAGAGGTGTGGAGGATAAGAAATTTAACACCCTTACCGCAGCTGAAAATGCTCTTAGATCTTTAGAAGCATCACAAACCGCCGAACGCGATAAAGCAGGTGGGCAATACCAGAGAGCTTCTACGCTGGCTACACTTGATCCATCTAAACAAGATGCGGAAACTGCTAAACGTATTAACGAAGCCAAGAAATATATTAAAGAAAAAGATGCGCAACATGCAGCAGATCTAAAAAGGATACAGTCACAAGTTGAAGTACTAAGGAGCCGAGTTATACCGAAAACAGAAGCCACTGCTGACAACAATGACCCACTAAAAGTTCGTTAATATGAACCTCCAAGAAATACGCGAAAAGTATCCGCAGTACAACGACCTGTCGGACGAGCAACTCGTTGGCGGTCTGCATAAGAAATACTATTCGGATATGCCGATTGAAGACTTTCATAGTCGTATCGGTTATTCAGCTAAGCCTGTTGAAGCCCCTAAACAGCAAGCGCGCGTTGCAGGCGAAGACGAAGGTGATTTCTTCCGTGGCATTACCAACATTCCGGGCCAAATCCAAAACATCTATGGCGCTGGAAAAGTTTTAACTGGTCTTGTTGCCAACAAACTTGGCGCTACTGATACAGGCAAAGAGCTTATTAAAAGCGGCACCGAGAGCATGGATGCTGGTGAAGCTAAGCAGGTTGTCAAAGAATCTGATGACTTTGTTAAGGCATGGGAAAAAGGTATTGGTACTGTAGTCACTGATTACATCCCTTACCAAATCGGTTCTAGCGTAGGTAATATCGCTGAAACTCTAGCATTTATGGGTATTGGTGCTGCGACTGCTAACGCACCCGGCGCTATTGCTAGCGTACTCGGTAAGTCGATGGTTAAAGCGGGCATCAAAGAAGCTGCCGAAAAAGTTCTTAAAGAAGAAGGTAAAGAAGCCGCTACTAAATTTATTTCTGAACAAGCTAAACGTACCCTTATGGGAGTTACTGCTGGTAAGGTTGCCCAAGCTGGTATGCATGGCGCTGGTGAAGTTACAGGGCGCGCGGTTGAAGAGGCCCAACAACGCGGTCAAAAGGTTGAGGATGTTGAACTTAGCCGTGTGTTGCCCGCTGCAGCTGTACATGCTGTTGCTGACTTCTTTGTTAACAAGATTGGTATTGATGCGCTCAAGATCGGCGAGAAGGCTACTAACAGTTTAATCCTTGACGTTGGTAAACGCATCGCTGTCACTGGAACTAAAGAACTCCCTGCGGAAGAAATACAAACCCTAGCCGAGCGCTATGGCGCTAACTTGTCGTTAGCTGATGCAGATGCACTCAAAGAATATGTAAGCACCGCTGCAGCGTCCTACGCTATGTCAATCGCACCGGGGGCTGTGGGCGGAGCACGCACTAATTTATCAAACAAGATTGCTACGGATATAAAAAATAAAGCCGACGCAGATAGGAAAGTATCTGACACAGGTACAGACAACATCATCAAAGAAAATGTTACGCAACACGATGCCGACACTCAGTCAAGGCTAAACAATATCCTTGGCGGTGGTAATGAAACGTTTGGCGCAGATGAAATAGCTGGTACGGCAGTGCCAACTGACACAGGTGGCACTAAGACAAAAGAAGAAGCAGATGCTGCTAATCTAACCAAACAAGACTTAGAAGCTAAAAAAACTACCGATGCAGTTGAAGAAGCTAAAAAACATCTTGCTGACATAGACGACCCCAATACAAAAACAGGATTAAATGGGATTGCGCTAAATAAATATTTGACTGCCCTTGGTATCCCCAAGGCTACAGGTAAAGGCAGCGCAGCCATAAACCGTAAAAAACTTGAAGATTACATAGCACAAGGAGAGACTAGTGTTGCAGGATCTCAACAACAGCCAGCTGGAACAAGCACTGAGTTGGCTGCACAGCCCAATCAAGAAGCCGCCACCACAGGAACTCCAGCAGTTAAATCAAACGGAGTGGATGTTACTAACACAACTATTGCACACCCTGCTGGAGGAAAAACTGAACAGCCCGTTGCATTAGCACAAGCACCAAAAACGATCGAAGACCTATCTCCAGAAATGCAGGCGGAGGTTCAACGCCGTCAAGACGAGATTGCCCAGATAGAAACGGAAGGTGGCGATGCTACCAAACAGAAAGGCTTCCTCAATAAATTCTTACAAAAACAAGGAGTCACAGGTACCCTGTCGGCTAAGAAGAGTATCGAGAAAGATTTTCTTGAGACAGGCGAACTGCCTTACGCAGTGGAAGGCAAAGAAAAAACTGATCAAGAGCTAGAAGCTGAACGCGTAAAAGCATATGAAGAGTCTCTAGGTAAAACTATTCCTGACTATGAACTTAGTGAAGAAGACAAACGACTATACGACGAGACGCGCGAAGAAGTAAATTCGCAGGTAGATGAAGCTAACGCAAAACGCATAGAGCTCGCAAAAGAACTTGAAGACGCTCTTAAAGCGTTTGATGAAGCGTCTGAAAAAGATGAGGAAGCAGCTTCGGAGCGTCTAGTTGCAGCTGAAAAAGCATTAAAAGAGCACGGACCCACACAAAGAAAATTACCAGAACAAAAAAAGTTTTCTCCAGATTACAAAGATATATATTTTGGGAACATTTCGGCTGGGCCTATCAAAAACGGGCGTTTAACTTTTGGTAGTAGCAAACGTGAGCATCGTCAAGCGGCTAAAGCATTACAAGAATATTTGCAAAAAACTGGCGGTTACCAAAGAGAAAACGATGCACAACTACGTAGGATCATAAATCACTACGAAGAAAACCGCGCTGCCTTCAATAAAATTTTTGGGAAAGCTGGAGTTACATTCCCACGTTGGAATGACCTAACACAAGAGCAAAAGAATACATTCTCGAGAGAGATGATCAATAACTCTGGGCAACAGCAAAATGTAGCGTTCGCAAAACTTGGCGTAAAAATTATTGAAGACAGCCGCCAATTAAGTGAAGGCGAAAAACGCGAAAGACAAAATGCTGTAGAACGCCAAGAGCAGGTGCGTCAAGAATCAGAAGCGCAACAGGAAAAAGATAAAAAAACTCGTGAAGCGTACGAGCGTAATAAACCTACTGCGTCTAGCCTACCAAACAACGTAATACAGATGGTCATGAATAATGACCTAAACGGCATTCTTGAATACATGAGCACTGTTAAAACGACGGTGCTCACGTCGCCATACAAGCGTATTATGAAATCGGTAGCAGGTGCGCTTAAAGACTTAAAATTAAATACAAAAATAAGAATCGTTGAGGCTTCAGAGATTAATGGCGACTTAGCGCAATATGACCCAGTCTCAGATACTATTCTTGTTACTCGTGAGGGTTTAAGTAGCAATACTATCCTGCACGAAATCATCCATGCTGGAACAGTTAAGGTAATTAACGAGTATCTTTATGGAAACAAAAATTCTCTATCGATGGGGCAGCTCAACGCTATTAAAGTTTTAGAGAAGATCATGAACGAGACTCGTGACTCGTTGGCTGAAGATCACCCAGAAGCCTATAAGAGTTTGTTCGAGTTTGTGTCTTATGCTTTGACTAGTGATCAATTGCAGCAAGATTTGCATGACCAGTCGTTTGTCTATCCAGAAACAAAAGGATTGTTTAGCTACTTTGGTTTACCCCGCGAAGACATTCAAACAATACTACCTAAAACTAAATCAGCATGGTCGGCGTTTAAACTGGCTATTGCCCGCATCATCAAGACGCGCGACACGTACTTGCATAAAGGCAAGTTAAACGAAAAGGTTGACCCCAACTTCTTGATGGAGATTAACGCTGCGTTTGAAGACATCCTTTCTAAACCAACTGAGCCAATATATCTACCTGCCTTACCAGCTAAAGAAGAGGGTACGCCTAGCAAAGCAGAGGGTATGCCTAAGATTGACTTGTACTCTAAGAATGATGGGTATGAGACTGACCAAGACGACAAGCCTAAGTCGCTAAGCTATCTGTCTAAGATATTTACAACCGCACCGGGCATCCGACGCATTGCGTCTATATTTCAGAACGACCGCTATGCGATTAAATACTGGGAAGACATCAATCAATTGGCTGAAAAGATCTATCACGAAGGTATAGATAAGATAAACAACATCTATACCCAAATTACTCTTGCTGCATCTAGCGCAAGAAACTTATACAACCAGTACATTGCTGAGAAAGCTGAGCGTCTTAACTCAGATATTGCTGAGTTTGCTAAAGCCGCTGACTTGTCTACTGACGAAGCGCTGGCCCTTCTGCATAAAGTTTCTGAAGCAATGCACGAGCCAGAGCGTAGGATTGTCAAATACCTATTGACAGTGCCGCTACGCAAAGATGCTAAGACTGGTGAGACCATGAGTCCAGCGGATCTACGCCAAGAAATGATGTCTTTGCTTGATACCAAGACACTGGATAAAGCAGCGGCAGTGAAGTTAAAGCAAAAACTAGAAGACGTCGTGTTTGCAAAAGATGCCGCAGGTAACTTTATCCTTGATCAAAACGGATACCGTACGCCTAACATGGCTAACGTCGATCCAAAAGGTTACAGTCCTCGTGCAGATGAGGACATGAGAAAACGGTTAGCTATAAAAGGAATTACCGATATACCGGTAAATTTAGATGCGGATACGTACCGAGTCACCGTAATTGAAAAAGACATAGCTAAAACAATCATCGACCAGTACAACAACCATCCGCAGCAAGCGATGATTAAGCAGGTGTTAGATTCTGTACAACAACTGCATAAGGCTACGACTGAGCTCAATAAGATGGCTAACTACTGGTCACAGCCTGTAAGTAACCGTGTGAACTTCTACGGGTTTGAAAACTATATACCGCTAAAAGGCTACTCAAACACCAAGACAGATGAGATGCTTAGCTTCGACACTATGCGTCGCGGCAAAGAACTGCAGGACATGGAATTCATGTTTGGCGGTCGCGCAACTATTTCTAAGAATCCTATCCTGCAAACTATGTCTGACGCAACTCGTTCTGCGATGCGCGCCGGGCGCAAAGACTTAACTCAGTCCATTAAGAATGCAATAGAACAAGGTTTACTCGCAGGTAAAGTTGGTAAAAAGATTCCGTTTGAAGCGCGCCAAGATCCAAACGTAATAAAAGAACTACCTCGTGAAAATACGGTGTTCCACTATAACGAAGATGGCAGTATTCAAGTGCTGCAAATCTTCGATAAGAAACAGCGTGAAGCGATTCGTCGCACCTATCAAAATAGCAAGCCTGTAGTCGAACTGGCTAACAGCTTAACCAGCGCGCTGGGAACACTGCATACTCGATACAACTATTCGTTTGCGCCAATGAACTTTGTACGCGACGCAATGACCAACGCGTTTGCTATCGGTGCGGACATGGGGCCAGCTGAATCTGCTCGCTTTATTAAGGCTATATCTGGACAAGTTCTTAAAGGCGGCATGTATAAATCAATGCAGGTTGCTATCCTCTACCAGCAGGGTGACCCAAAGAGTAAAGCCAAACTAAAAGAGATGGCTGATAAGGACCCATACATAAAAGATATGGTCGAGTTTGTCGAGAAGGGTGGCATGGTCTCCTACTTAGGAGCGTTGTCCCTCAAGTCAAACTTCCAAGCGCTGCATAAAGAAATCGGCAAGCACGGCATCATCAAGTCCAAAGAACAGCTAGATAAGTTTGTAGACATCTGGACTGACATGTTTGAATTGGCTAGCCGTTCTGCTGCTTACGGTATCGCTAAGAAGAACTTCGAAGGTAAAGGCATGACCTCTAACGCAGCCAGCACAAGAGCGGCTGCTTACGCTAAGAACCTTGCTAACTTTGAACAAGTAGGTGAGCTTGGTAAAGCAATGGGCGCGTTCTATATGTTCTTCCGCCCTGCGGCTACAGGTGCTGTACGTGCTATTGAGTCGTTGGCTCCAGCTTGGCCCGGCAGTTTAGAAAGAGCGCTTGATGGTCTACCTCCTGAAATTAAAAAAGATGAACAAGCTAAAGCTACCTTTGAGAAGAACTACGCGGAAAAGCAAAAGCATGCGCGCATCATGACCGGGGGCTTGGTTGGTTTGGGTATGATGGCTTACTTCATGTCGGCAATGATGTCTGACGATGATGAGCTAGGTCGCAATGCTGTGTTAAATGACAACATGCAGCAATGGACCCGCTACGCTAGGTTCCACATCCCTCAAGATATTACTAGGGCAATGGGTATCAATGTGCCTGTCGTGTTCCAGATTCCTTGGGGCTTTGGTCTTGGTGCGTTCGCTGCGGCTGGGGCTCAGATGGCTTCTGTGGCTGCAGGTAAAGCTTCTGTTAAAGACGCGATGTCTAACATCTTCTTGCAGATTTCTCTAGACTCGTTCATCCCGATCCCAGTATCTAAGATGCCACCTACTGAGATGCCGCTTGAGTTTTTCTTGGACTCGATCGCACCGAGTGTCGCCCGGCCTATCCTTGAGTTTGCGTTAAATAAAAATGGTTTAGGCCAAGACATTTACAACGACCAGAACCGTCGCTTTGGCGATGCATACACTGGCGGTGACCGCATCCCAGAGATATACAAAGAAGCCGCAAGAGCTATGGCAAACAATACGCTTGGTGGTATCGACATCAGTCCCAACACTTTGTACTTCTTGTCTAACAGCTACTTGGATGGTATTGGTCGCGTGTTTGAAGCAGGGTATGGCATATCAGACCTTACTCAAGGACGTAAAGGGTTCGACCCTAAGACTGACTTGCCGTTGATGGGCTCGTTCTTTGGTGCTAAATCCAACGTAGATTCTCGTGAGTTCTCTGCAGTTGAGAAACAGATCCAAGAGATGGAGCGCAAGGTCAAGATGTTTGATACCGATCCTGTGCAAAGTGCTCGTTACTTGGCTGCACATCCGATGGATGAAATTATTGTTGAGATGTATAATCAGCAGGTTAACGGTGAACTAAAGCAGTTGCGATCTCAAGCAAAACAATATCGTCAGATGCAAGGGCTAGACCCCAAGACTAGGGATGCAATGATTAAGATAATTACATTCCAAGAGAATCTAGTTAAGCACAACATGATTGAGCAGTTCAAGGCGTACGGCATCAAGCCCTAACGAACGCGCCAAGCGCGCACTCCGATGTGATTGTCCTTCACAGTTACGTAGGCTTTCACTCGGACACCAGCGCGCTTGGCTCCACTATCTATAGCGTAGATCATCTCAGCAAGACGTATGGTGGGGATAAAGAAACTATCCCCTACACCCATCAAGTGGAATGGGAAAACCCATTCCGGTTCTTTAAGTTGACTCGGAGTCATTGCCTACCCACTCTGCTGGAATAGGAGTTCTAAACCAATATAGATAAGTAGAGTCAACGCTGATAGCATTCTTCCAACCAGTAGTCAATCTGCCCTTCTTGTCGTCGATCAGGATCTTACGCTCCCGCATATCAAACTCAAACTCACGCGTGCTGATCTTGCGCTCTGCAAGGAACTTCTTGAACTCAGTCTTGGACACCTGCAGTAAGTCCTCATCACTAACAACGCGCGCAACGATTTGATTCTTAGGCTCGTTTGAAATTTTTCCGTCTTTCAATGACAAGATGCTTCCGTGGTATTTGTTCATGAAGTCGCCAAGCAATGATGGGTAATCTATGGCGTTTACTTTTACGACCTTGTCGCGGATCTCAATCATGCTCAACACTACTCTGTGGTAGATGCGGTCAAGTTCATAAGCTGTAATGTCATGCTCGTTGGCTATAGTTGCCGCACCAAAGTTAGCGCCTACCAAGTTTTGATAGAACCGATACTCAGGATATATACCGAAGTCTTTGTTAAATTTTTCGCGCCACTTTTCTATGCTGTCTAGGATGTAGTTGTCACCCTTGAGTTGTAGCTGCGTGATGAACATCGGCCCTGCATGCCCGTAGTTATACTTAAATGCGTCGAATATGTGCTCGCCAAGCCCTGATTGTTCATTCAGTATTTGTGGCCTGTGAACTTGGAACTCGACAAGCCTAGCTGCCTCACCAGTAGGATTCATCTTTAATGATTCCAATATGCCGTACAACCCGTGGTTTGATGTGAGCACTGCAATCATAGAAGCGGACATTTCGTATTCACGCTCAGCGTTGACTGACGCTTGCATCCTAATCTTGGCTTTACCATGAGACACGTTATGCACCAAGCTACCAATCTCTTCGGCTTTCATGTCACCGACCTCGTCTAGCCCAAACATTAGATTATGTAATCCTAGATAGCGTCCAGTCAGTCCGTTGTCTGTCGCTTTAACAACGCTCAAGTCTTTGGGATGACCAAACACGCTAAGCCCAGCGTACATCGCACCTGTCTTAGCGTTGCCAGACAGACCAGTGAGGCTCATAACTACTCCAGAAGTTGATGTGTATGTCATCAAAGGAGAACCAAACCCACTCATAGACGCAAAGGCATGAAGCTCAAAGCCGGGTTTGTTTAAGTAGTCCATCGATTCACGCCAACGCTTGAACGTGCCGTGAGTGTTGAGGTGTTTAGATAAACCTTTTACAAAAGGAGATGACGGTGCTTCAATCACTTCGCCTGTGCGCGTTATCTCTTTCCTTCCAATAACAAAGCTTCGCTTATCCCAGTCAGCGTCTGTGCGTTGGTGTGTCCAACCCATCTGCATACGCATCTGTAATGCCGCATCGGTTGTTTGTAGGTACTGGCCCCATTTAATGATGTAGTTCATAAGGTATTGATCGTTGTGTGAAGTAAAGAAAACGCCGTTGCTAGCCATGATTGCTTTCAACGACTCTTTGGCATAGACGTGCTTCATGGGTAAAAGAAACTCACGAGGCCCGTCCAGTGGTAGTTCAAGGCGCATCTCGAGGCATTCGCCATCGTGCGGGCTAACCATGCGCTTGGTAGGGTACAGATCGCAAGACAGAATCAGGATCGGGTCGTCTTGGAGCTTCACGCCTTTCTTGTCGATCTTAGGTGGGGGCACAAAGTAAACGCCCCCGTTCTCGCCTTTTACGAAAGGGTATAGAAATTGTGGGAAAGCAGAAAGGGCTTCGGTATCCGATGCCTCCCGTACTGCGTCCGCTTTATCTGGCGTGGGGGCGGCTTTGAAGACTCTTCCAAGTTGGATTGGGCTGGTGATCTTTCCTTTGTGATGACACCCGTTGCATCGCTCGGGGTAGTTCTCAATGAACCATTCACAGGTTCTGGGGGCAGGAATAGCGCTTGCTTTTTCTTCTGTTTTTGCATGGCTGTATCTCGGGTCAGGGTTAGATATTTCATGTATAGCTGTGGCTCCGTCGTCGCAAAACTTAGCGATAGATAAGCCAGCGCGCCATAGCGGTTCTTCTAGTGCACTTGCATTGAGCAGTATGAATTTGATTTGCTCGCATCCGCCTTCATCGTCAATGCTCTTGCGGGCAATCTCTTCAAAGGTCTTGGTAAAGTTATCCAGTTTGAGTATTGACTGTGTGTCTTCGTCTAAGCCTTTGGGTATAGAGTCAAGGATGCTTTGCGACTCTTCAGACCGCTCTTGTACAGGGGCTTGTTCCCCACCAAGAAAAGCTTTGAACTCATTCCAGTTATAGACAAAAATCTCATCGCTGACAACTGATGTAGGTAGAGGCGGATCCGTCTTGTAGTTGAACGTATCAGGTGCCCGCATGATGCGCGCGGCGTCTGCAGTAACCACGGGATCAATAGCGATATGTTCTATGCATAGCGCCTTGAACTTCTCTGCGTATGGCTTCCACTCATCCTTGGGGATGTCTTCGTCCATGATCCAGTAAGCGTGAATCCCGCCACCAGAATCAATTACTACTGGGTCTGGTAGTCCAGCTGCCCCAACTAGTTTGTATAGCGCAATGTGTGCGTCTTCTTTGCTTGCATATTCTTTTGACTCACCAACGTCTAAGTCAATAAAGAACGAACGTACAAAGAGGCAATCGTCTGCTTTTCTGCTAAATCCATCAAATGTCCCAAGCGCAACAAAAGTGTTTAGTTGCTTAGCCTTGAACTTTTCGATTTGTTCAAATACGCCATCAAGTGTCTCTGCAAATTTGTTCGTAACTTTTTTATCAGCCCCGATACTTGTGATGCAATAGACACCCTGACTTGGTAATGCTTTCTCGTAGAATTGTTTTAACATGTCTCGTCAGAGTTGAAAAGAGCGGGACGATGCCCGCTCGGTGAAAAGGTGGAGGATGAGGTTGGTTTTCTGCCCCTGCCACTAGACTGCGTTGCCTAGGACACGTCTAGGGTTAGAAGCAATGTTTGGGCCTTAGCGTCCCGCACGAGCACAATCCCCGCCCTCCGATTTGGTTAATCGAACTTCCTCCCAACCATATCTTCAAGGTAAGCCTTGGCAGTTGCCACGTTTTTGGCAGGCAACAAACCTTTGGCTGTATCGCTTTCAATCAGGTCAGTAAGTGTTTCCACTTTTAGTAAGTTCTTGTGGCGGATAGGCTGACCACGGAACCAACTGAACACAGTCATGCGAGTTACCTCCAGCGCCTCTGCCACATACTTAGCGGGTAAGTTTGCCTTAACACAAGCAAGGGCTAGGGCAGTACCTGCCCTATTAGGGTTTGCCTTATGCAACTCAATCAAAAATGCTTCACTGTATGTCCGTGACATTTCTAATCCTTACTTCTTAGACCATTTTTTGACTACGTCGGAGATGTCTTTCTCACCTGTAGCCGCTGGCTTTTTAGACTCAACTTTGACGGGCTGTGGCTCATCAGGTACTTCTGCGCGCTGTGGCACTTCTGACTCTTCCGAATCAGTCTGGAAGACATTCATCTTGACCGCCGCCTCTGCCGCCGCGCTCTTGGCTTGGCGTGCAATGATTGGCAACACATCATCTTCTACCTTACCAGCGGGGCTAAACAATACCTTGGGCGTAGGTGCTTTGGTATCGAAAGCCATCTTAGTAATAACCCTACCTGCTGAGACGTTGTGTGACGCCAAGTGCTGGATGTAGGGGCGGAAAGGCCAACGACCAGTATCTTCTTTACCGAAGGCAGAAGTTGCGGGGAGCACCAACTGCATCACGTCTCCTGCTGGGTCGTTAGGAAGAACCACGGCTGTACGCCATGACAAACGGCAGGCTGTGCCTGTACCACTTTGACCAGAACCCTTGGCTGACTTGTCGCAGTCACGGCACGATGAAGCGATAGGTGACTTCACCTCTGCATCGGGGGTCTCAGAGTCGGTTGACCAGCAAGCTGGGCTGATCTTTTGTCCTTCTTGATACGCGCCCTCGTAGAACATACGTGATGCTTTGTGTGCCATCTTGACGAAGATCACGTTCATGTGACGGTCTTCGATAGCACCGATTTCTTTACCCCCCGCATATTTGCGGAACACACCACCCTTGATAGAGATGCGCTTATTGCCTTGACGCGCGCCACCTGCTACGGCAAGCGTGTCGTCATCTAAACCCTCGACGGGAACTAAGTTACCACTGAACATGGTTGCGAGATCATTACTCATTTGATATTTCCTTTGTTACTGAACTTACTTAGAGGGCTTACGAACTACGATCGTAAATTCCCTCATCACATTCACACCGGGGGGTAGACCATCGTCCTTGTGCTCGGTTATGAATTCCTTAAAGTTGCCTTGATGGATACGTCGCTCCAGCAAGTCAACCGCTTGATTTTCCAGAATGAACTTTTTAAAGTTATCCCAGTCGTTGGTAGTAAAGCGCTCTTTGAGGGAACGGATTACTGTGCCGCTTTCGGTGCGGATGCTACTAGCGTTGGTGTCATTGCAGACCGTCAGCATGGATGCCTCTAGCAGTTTCATCTCCTGCTCTAGTTCACCGTCACGCACTTCCCAGTCGGCTTTGATTTTTTCACGCTCATTTCTAATTGTCAAGTATACCTTGACTAATTCTTCCAAGTTGCCTTCTGTCATATTCCTAACTCCTGTTTGTACAGATCAACCAAGCTTTCGTGCGAATCGACCTTGCCCTGCAACATAGAGTAAACCCTACGTTCGGCTTCTGACCCTTGCAGATGAACAACTGTCATGCTGTTGACCTGACCGAATCGGTCGATACGTGCGATACATTGCAAGTAGGTTTCCACGGACATGACTGGAGACCAAAACACAACTGTGTCAGCGGCAGTCAATGTCACCCCATGCGATGCGGCTTGCGGTTGGATTACTAAGACTCGTGGATTTGTTTGGGTCTGGAATCTGTTGATCAGATCAGCCCTGTCCCTAGCGGTTACGTCACCATTGATTACTTCATTAACTACTCCTTGTGAACTTAAATGACGTGAGACTAATTCGATGGTGTGTCGATAAGGGACAAACACAATTACCTTGTGCTCGGTCTCGTCTAACACTTCCATCAACGCACTGAGCCGTGGTGTCACGTCAAACTCCACCACTTCTCTGTTATCGGTGTACATAGCACCACCCGATATTTGTAGCAATTTACTAAGCATCGCTGCCGCGTTAACTGCGCTAATTTGTTCGCCTGCCGCCTCAATCAAATGCTGATTCTTGAGTTCTCGGTAATACCGCAGAACCTGCGACGTCAAAGGCACTTCCCTTGTCTGATACACCACTGGAGGCAAGTCAAGACACTGCGCCTTTTCGTAGCGAATAGCGGGTTGCAGTGCATCAAACACGTCCTGTTTGGATGTGGGCTTGGGGACATACTTGAACTTGGTTACCTGTTGCATGACTTTGTCACGCCAAGACGTAAAGTACTTGGGCACATTGTTGGGGTTAATCAACTTCGCCAAACCAAACGCGTCAAGCGGTGACTGAGATGCGGGTGTGCCCGTGAGCATCCACAATTTGGTTGAAGGTTTGATTAGTTTTGCCAAGGTTTTCCAGCGCTTTGTCGTTACTGTTTTATATGCATTCGCCTCATCAATAACAATTAGGTCAAACCCTGCTTTACTTATTTCTTCTTGAACCGTGGCTACACCGTCAAAGTTGATGATGACAAACTCGTACTCTCCGTTAATAATCTTCTTGCGTTTGCTGTTGTCTCCATGAGCTATGCCCACCGTTCGGTGCATTGCCGTCTTGAAGATGTCGGCCTGCCATGCTGAATACATGATCGACAGTGGACAGATCACCAGCACGCGCTTAACCTGACCAACGGACATGAGGTAGTCTGACGCCCAAATCACGGATGAGGTTTTGCCTGTGCCAGCCTCGTTGAAACAGAAGCATCGGTCCCGCAACGCTAGGTATCCTGCGGTAATCTTCTGGTGGACAAAAGGCTTAAACATCCCGGGCCAGTCGTACTGTTTAAGCATGGGGTTTGGCGCATCGCCATAGATACGAACAAGGCGTTGCATTTCGGGTATACCCCAATAGACTACGACCTCTGCGGTTTTGCCGTCATCGCTAAGCACTTCGCATCGGTCGATATGCCCGACTAAGAATTGCAAGTCTGTTGATGGTATGACCATCCTGACCGCAACATCATCTACTACATCCATAACTTTCCTTACTGAATTAAAACGTAGCCCCTTACGGGGGCTAGTCGATCAAGCCTGTCGTGCCAAGGGAGTTTGACAAAACATAGCACCGCTTGATTGACATGGTTAATTGGGGTGAATGCAACTAAGAAGCCCCTCGTTGCTCACTGCATGCCTAACAGCAAACGATTACTTCTTGCGTTCTTTCTTGCTGATTTCTGATACAAGGTTGCCCTTGGAGTCGCGTCTAAATGATCGATTCTTAGCCGCGCTTTGTACGGTGAATCCATCCTTATTGCTACCGCCTTTGTCTAGGGCTTTCTTGTGCGCAAGGTCTTTACCCTCACGGCTTTCAGCAGTTTTGTCTTTATCATTTGGACTATCAGGGTGCTTCTTGTCGTACTCACGGCGCAAGCGCTGGCGCTCCATGCGACGATCAAGTTCGCCTCTGGCTTTTTGTTGTTCGTATTCTTTTTTATACGGTCTGGGTTTATTCACGTATGGCATCGTTTACCTTTCATCTTCTATCTTTGTAATGTTCGCAAGTTCTTACTGGACACCAACCGCATAGCGGTGTTGGATTAGGTTGCCACATGTTGGTTACAAATGAATTTTCTAATCTACGCAAATCAGGCTTGAAAGCATCCCATAGTTTGTCTATGTCTTTACGCTCATAAGATTCATTTACAAAACTGTTGTGAGCCACAAACAGCAACCCAGCGTTGATTGTATTGATCTCAGGATTATGTGCAAAGGTCATTAGCGCCATCAGCTTTAACTGTTTTACATCAGGGTACTTGTTGCTACCTGTCTTGTAGTCAAGGATGTATCCCGTGTCGCCACGCACAATCAGCAAGTCCACGATACCGCGCACCCAGCCATCGCTGTATTTACACGCGTTCCCGTCTTTGTCCAATGCCATGCGTTGTTCGGGGAACTTTTCGCCCTCGATCTCGATGACGATATCCATCAGTGGCTTAAAGTGAGAGTAATTCTTAGCGAGAGGAGTGCCGTCCTTGACGTAATTCTCTAATGCCTTATGCACCTCGTTGCCATAGGTCATCTCAGGAGTAGTCTGCTTGAAGTAACGCTTTAACACCTTGACTTCTTGATACTGCTTGGGGCAGTTGACATAATCCTTCAGTGAGGAGAAAGACCATTTGTAATTACTCATTTAATTTCCTTTAGACGTTCTTCTAAACGACGGATACGTTGATGGTTGTACTCGACAACGCTTGTTGCGTACTCAAGTGCTTTCTCTGCGTCCATCTTGGAGATGTATGCCTCGCGCAATTCTTTTTGGATGATCTCTTCCAGCGTCTTTGGGCGCAGGATGTCACGGATAAAGTTGATCATGATTTCACGGCCTGTCATGTTTTTCCTCCTTCTCAACGGGGCCAGCAAACAAAGCCATGCCTAGTTGCCCAAGCATGACCGCCTTTAGCTCTTCACGCTCTTCTTCGGGGTATTCATTGGCAACCTTTTCAATGATTTTCCAAATGCTAGCGCCTACATCTTTTGCGGGAATTATTTTGTTCATGTGTTCTTCTCCTTGAGTTTGGCTTCGATCATGTTTACAGCAACGCGTTCTAGTCCAGTTGCAACA
>JGI24890J29729_1000535_pt1 | contig 23017 bp, 15 predicted proteins | sample FreactcultureFD7_FD_29729 | JGI IMG/M metagenome (IMG submission 29729)
AACTTCCTAAACTAAAATGAAAAGAAAATTACAATTGCTGTTGCTGCTCTTATTGTCCTTTGGATCTGCTGTCGCGCAAGACGGCATTACAGGATCTGTAAAGGACGAGAGTGGTGACGTTCTTCCCGGCGCCACTATCTTTATAAAAGGTACTACCAATGCTACCGTATCCGATGTGAATGGAAACTTCGCCATTAAACCGCCGAAGGAATTTCCCTTTACACTTATTATCAGCCTGGTCGGTTATAAAACGCAAGATGTGGAGATCTACGAATTGCCGGAAGAACCCGTCGATGTATCGTTAAAGATTGATAACCTACTGGACGAAGTTGTGGTAATAGGATACGGTGAGCAGAAAAGAAGAGACATAACCGGATCGGTTGCATCGGTACCGTTAGAATTAAAAACACAGCCGGTAAGTTCCGCTGAGCGGTTATTACAAGGATCCATTGCCGGTGTAACAGTAACGCAAACCAGTGGTCAACCAGGAGGTGGCGTTAGCGTTCAGATCAGAGGAAACAATTCGATTACTGCAGCTTCCGATCCACTGTATGTCATTGATGGATTTCCAATTAATAACGATCCTTCAATAACGGATGCCGGTGTAACGGACGGTCCGAAAATAAATCCGATGTCATCCATCAGTCCATCCGATATCGAGTCGATCGATGTATTGAAAGACGCTTCCGCTACTGCGATCTACGGTTCACGCGGTGCCAACGGTGTAATCATTGTCACGACAAAAAAAGGGACCAAGGGTGGTGGTTCTTCTGTTCACTATGACGGCTATTACGGAGTTCAAAATGTGATCCGTACGATTCCGTTGCTGAACGGTGCCCAATGGTGGCAAATGAGAAAAGATGCTTTTCTCAATACACCAAATGGAAAAGCCGCGGCGCTCCCGGCGCCTGGAGCATTCAACTATGATACAGCGGGTGTTGGTACCGATTGGCAGAAAGCAGCACTCCAGCAAGCGCCGATACAAAGTCACAGTATAGCTTTCATGTCGGGTGGCGATAAGACGTCTGTTGCTTTTTCGGGAAATTATTTTAGTCAGGATGGTGTATTGCAAAATACAGGCTTTAAACGTTATGCCGCCAGAATAAACGTTGAACATGAGTTCAGTGATAAGTTCAAGGTCACATCTTACATAACGGGCAGCCAAACGAATGCAAAGGTTGCTCCGCAGGCCATCGTTCCGAATTTGCTGTTTACTTCACCAGCCATACCAATCTACGATACGCTGGGAAATTTTGTAAGAAACACATCAACAGATTCTCCGCTTCAGAATCCCATCAACTCGTTGTTGAATCAGACAAATGAGACGCGCACCACGAGGTTTCTTGCCAACATTTCAGGCGACTATAAAATCATCGAAGGTTTGTCGTTGAAAGTATTGGTGGGTACGGATATTATTTTTAACAAGCAAAACCGTTATCTGCCGAATACAACCTACGAAGGAAATCCTTCCGGCGGTGTCGGTACGGGAGGTATTGCGACTGTCGGCTCAACGAACACCAGCAGCTGGCTGAATGAGAATACCCTGAATTACACAAAAAATATCAATAATCGCCATAACATCAGTGCACTGGTTGGTTTTACTGCACAGGCATCCAATACAAAAGGTTTTGCTGCATCGGGAAGTACTTTCGCTTTTGATCAACTGACGTACAATGCACTTCAAAACGGTACTGGTTTACGCACACCTTCGTCGTCTGCTTCCGCATGGCAACTGGCTTCCTATCTGGGAAGAGTAAATTATATACTGGATGAAAAATATCTGGTGACGGTCACCTTCCGTGCGGACGGTTCGTCGCGTTTTGGCGCGGATAACAAATGGGGTTATTTCCCTTCAGCCGCGTTGGGATGGAACATCAACAAGGAATCATTTTTACAAGATGTACGTGCCGTCAGCATTCTGAAACTGCGGTTGAGTGCTGGTCAAACAGGTAATCAGGGTATCACTCCCTATTCTTCCATCTCACAGATCGCTCCGTTCCGCTATAATTTTTCGAACACGACGCTTCAGGGATACGCCCCAATATCGGCGAACAATCCCAACCTGAAATGGGAGCGAACATTCCAGACGAACGTAGGGGTCGATCTTGGACTCTTTAATAATCGCATCAATTTTACGGCTGATTATTATTACAAGAAAACGTCTGACCTTTTGTTGAATGCAGCTGTTCCAGGCACATCGGGCTTGTCGTACTATGATGCGAATAATAATCCTTCACAATCATCAACGATCTATCAGAACATTGGCGCGGTTGAAAATCAAGGAATTGAACTCGCACTCAATACACAGACGGTAGCGAGCGATCAATTCACCTGGAATACGATCCTGATCTATTCTAAAAACACGAATAAAATACTGAGTCTTGGACCCGGTGTTCAACAACTTGTACCACAGATCAGCCAGCCATCGGTTCTGCAAGTGGGAGCGCCTGTCGGTTCATTTCTCGTGTACAAAACGGATGGTGTGATCAAAGCGGATGAGGCAGGTGCCAACGCGCTTACACCACAAGCCGATAAGACTGCCGGTGGACAAAAGTATAAAGATATCAGCGGACCGGACGGTGTGCCGGATGGTGTAATTACTCAGACGTACGATCGTGTTGTGATCAAGAATCAACCCGGTGTAAACATTGGTTTCACCAACACATTCAACTACAGAACGCCGATGGGCAACTTTGATTTTACAATCTTTTTTCAGTCTAACCTCGGCGGGAAACTTTACAACAACAACCGTGCAACACTCGAACTGGGGACAGGCTTCTTCAATGGCTCCAGCACGATGCTGAACCGGTATTCTGACTCCAATACCAACACCGACGTGAAAGAAGCTTATCAGGATCCCGCAGTAACGATTTCCGATCGTTTTATTGAAGATGCTTCTTATCTCAGGTTGAAAAATGTGACGCTCGGATATTCGTTGCCGAAGGCCTGGATCAGTAAGCTCCACATCCAAAGCTTCCGTGTCTATGCGTCGGCGCAAAATATTGTGACGTGGACAAACTATACAGGTTTTGATCCTGAAGCAAGTTTCTCAGGACAAGCCCTGGTCAACAGGGGCATCGACAATGGCGTCTATCCCAACTATAAAACAGTATTGGGCGGCATCAGTCTCGGATTCTGAAGCTGACAGGTAATAACACTTAAAATGAAAGAAATTATGAAATTCAAATACGCACTATATATTTTACTCATTTCCATTTCACTCGTTGCCGCTTCGTGCCAGAAGTTTCTGGAAGAAAATCCGGAGGGTTTTGTAGATACTGATAAATTTTATAAAACAGAGGCGGATGCCAACTATGCGGTTACAGCTGTATATTATTTATTGAATTCCGGTGGTACAGGATATCAAACTCCCTATAACATCTTGTTCAATACGGGATTAAACTTTATGTGTGACGATGAGTTCCCCGGGCCAGGTGCTACCAATCCGGACGTACGTTCACTGGCCAATAATTTACATACATCGTCAAACCTTCGCGTCTATGAATTGTGGCAACAGCACTACGCGGGTGTATTAAAGGCTAACCTTGCTATTACAAAGATTCCGACCATTACCTTTCTTGTTCCGGCCACGCAAACGCGTCTGATCGGTGAAGCGAAATTTTTACGTGCGTTATTTTACTTCAATCTTGTTCGGCTGTATGGTGATGTTCCCTTGATTACCGAACCTCAAAATGGGGTTACGGCAACTGACTTTGCCATCGAACGCACACCATCGGCAGATGTCTACGCTCAGATTGAGCAGGATCTGCAAGATGCGATAAGCGTTCTTCCTGATTCTTACGCTGTGACGGATATCGGACGTGCTACGAGAGGAGCCGCATTGTCGTTGTTGTCTAAAGTCTACCTGACAAAAGCTTCCCTTCCCTTGAACCTCACGGATTTTTATGATGATGCCGTGACCACTGCTGAAAAAGCGATTTCTACTGCTGACGGAGGTACGGGTAAATTCGGATATGCACTTCAGCCCTCGTATTCAGCGGTATTTTTACCTGCTGCCAAGAATAACAGTGAACATATTTTCTCGGCGCAATTCAAGTCGAACTCAACATCAAACGGAAGCTTAACACAGGGTAACAACGAAAACCCGCGCTCGATTCGTGCACAGGTACCCGGACTGGCAGGTACATATGCTAATCAAGTTTGGTTTTATACAGTCCCTGATGCTACGAAACCAGGCGGCGTCGATAACTTTTTCAGCGTGGTCAAACTTTACAAAACTGGTGACAGACGCCGTGATGTGTCGTTTGTTACAGGTTATAGAAGCCCGACCAATGGTAAACTTTATGGTGGATTAAATGCCCCGAACATCAAAGGCCACAAAACTGATTCCATTCCATATTTCAACAAATGGTGGGACCCTGGATCGACTGCTGTAACAAGTGAATCGGCAGCAAACGTTCCGATCATTCGTTACGCTGACCTGTTACTCATTCACGCGGAAGCAGAGAACGAATTAAACGGACCTACAACAAAAGCATATAAGTCGTACAACAAAGTTAGAAATCGTGCTGGCTTGCCAGACCTGACGGCAGGGTTGACGAAAGACCAGTTCCGCGATTCACTGTACCTCGACAGAAGATTGGAGTTTGTATTTGAATATCAGCGTTGGTTTGATCTTGTACGCGAGAAAGACGCCAGCGGGAATTCAATTTTTGTAAGCTCACTGCATGCTGCCGGTAAACTGAATGCCGCGGATAAGCACAGGCTGCATCCAATACCACAAACCGAAATACAACTTAATCTCAAGCTGACTCAAAATCCCGGATATTAATAACATTCTAAAACCTCTAAAGTTTATGATCCATTTGTCTTTCACTCAGTACCGTAAAAGAATGATCTTCGCGATCGTTTTGGTTGGCGCATTGGTAGGCCATGCATATGGCCAGCACGATCCTGTTCAGTCATACAAAGGCAAGGCAGGTAAAACGCTAAATGAAACACAACAGTGGTGGCCTGAGAAAACAAAGGCGCCGGCGAATGCTCCAAACGTTGTGTGGATATTGTTGGATGACATTGGCTTCGGTGCGACGAGTGCTTTTGGCGGATTGATTCAAACGCCAAACCTGGATACACTTGCCAATAACGGATTGCGTTATACAAACTTTCATACGACGGCTATTTGCTCGCCTACTCGTTCGGCGCTGTTGACCGGAAGAAACTCACACTCAGTTCACATGGGCTTGTTCCCTACGACCGCCATCGGAGCACCCGGCTACGATGGCATCATGCCGCTCGAGAAAGCTACCGTTGCTGAGATACTCCGTGAAAATGGTTACAACACCTATGCCGTCGGAAAATGGCATCTCACACCCGCGCCGGATAATACGCCTGCAGGTCCATTCAATCGCTGGCCAACAGGAAGAGGCTTCGATCACTACTGGGGATTTTTAGATGGGTCGACGGATCAATATCATCCGGTAGTATGGGAAGATACCCGCAAGGTAAATCCTGAAACCCTCAACAAACATTTTTCAACATTGCTCGCCGATAAAGCGATCAGCTTCATTGCCGAACAAAAATCGGTTGCACCCGCAAAGCCCTTCTTTCTTTATTTAACACCGGGTGCCGGTCATTCACCGCATCAGGTTGATAAATCATGGAGAGAAAAATACACAGGAAAATTTGATCAGGGATGGGATAAATCGCGTGAGCAAATCTTAGCAAATCAAATCAAGTTAGGGGTTGTGCCGAAGAATACCGTATTGCCTCCTTCCAATCCGGGTGTAAAAGCATGGGCATCGTTAAGCGTTGATGAAAAGAAATTGTATTCGCGCTTTATGGAAAACTATGCCGGCTTTGTGTCACATGCTGATTACGAAGTCGGAAGAGTGATCCGTTATTTGAAGAAAATCGGTCAGTTCGACAACACATTGATATTCGTTTCTATTGGCGATAATGGTGCGAGCCGCGGAGGAACGCAGGAAGGCATCATCAATCCACTGGATGCGTCACTCACTCCGGAAGAAAGACTGAAAAAAAATATTGCCAACATAGACCTTATCGGAACAGAACACTCCAATGTAAATTATCCTATTGGATGGGCACAGTCCGATAATACACCCTTCCGCTATTGGAAGTCGGATGCAAGTTCGGAAGGTGGAACACATAACCCGCTGATCGTTTCCTATCCAAATGGTATTAAAGAAAGAGGTGGTATCCGTACACAGTATACTCATGTGATCGATCTTCTGCCGACAACTGTCGAGATCGTTGGCGCTACAATCCCCGAGATTATCAACGGCTACAAACAAGAGCCCGTTCAGGGAACAAGTTTGGCATACAGCATTAACGACGCAAATTCTGCTTCGCAACATCTCGTGCAGCATTATGAAATACGAGGTTCACGATCCATTTACAAGGACGGTTGGAAAGCTGGTACCCTTCATCCGCAGGGAACAAGTTTTGAAAATGAAAAATGGGAATTGTATCACGTTGCAGAAGATATCAATGAACGCACAGATGTTTCTGCTAAGTATCCCGAAAAACTAAAAGAGCTCCAGGATCTCTTTGATGAGCAGGCGCGCAAATTTAATATCTATCCGTTGAAAGATGAATCCAAGCCCTCTGTTGCGCCCAACGCATATTCGGATGCGCAAAAAATTATTGTATATCCTGGAGTATCACAATTATTTGAAGGTTCGTCACCGCGTTTTGTAAATCGCTCGTTCAGTATAACAGCCGATGCGACTCTTCCAAAGGAAGGCGCTCAAGGTGTTTTGTTTTCGATTGGCGGATGGCAGAACGGAATCAGTTTTTACCTGAAAGATGGCAAGCTGAACTTTGTCTACAACACAGGCCATCATCAGTATGTGATAGCCTCCGAAAAACAGTCATTACCGGCGGGCACTGTAAAATTGAAATTCGATTTTAAATACAACGGCGGTGAGCCAGGCTCGGGCGGCATCGGAACACTGTATGTTAACGACAAGAAAGTTGCCGAAGGCGCTATTGACAAAACATTGAAGTCAGGTATCGGCACGTATGAAAATATTGAAATCGGAAGAGACATTATTTCACCCGTAACAGATCAATACCAGGTTCCTTTTGCTTTCACTGGAACACTGAATTTAATAACGGTCGATCTGGAAAAAGAAGTACCGTCGCAGGCTTCCCTTATAAAACCATAATCACTACTATCATGACACGCTATAGAAATTTAAAGAAAATGCTTTTCACTGCGGTTATCGCAGGCGGCATCGTTACACAAACTTTCGCGCAGCACGAACCTGTGCAATCTTATCAGGGAAAAATTGGTCGTAACCTCACGGAAACACAGCAGTGGTGGCCTGAACAAAAGACTGCTCCGAAGGGAGCACCCAACGTTGTGTGGATACTGCTCGATGACGTCGGCTTTGGCGCAATCAGTACTTTCGGCGGACTTATCAAAACACCAACCATTGATAGTCTTGCAAACAATGGTTTGCGTTACACGAATTTTCACACGACTGCAATATGCTCTCCAACTCGCGCAGCGTTGTTAACGGGAAGAAATTCTCATTCTGTGCACATGGGATTATTTCCAAACACTGCCATTGGTGCTCCAGGCTATGACGGCTACATGCCGTTTGAGAAAGCAACCATCGCCGAGATCCTGCGTGAAAATGGTTATAACACTTATGCAGTAGGTAAGTGGCATTTAACACCGCCATCACATCAGACAGCGGTCGGTCCGTTCAACCGCTGGCCAACGGGAAGAGGCTTTGATCACTATTATGGTTTCCTTGGAGGATCAACCGATCAATGGCACCCGTTCACGTGGGAAGACACCCGTAAAGTAGAACCGGAAGCAGATGGAAAACATTTTAACACGCGCATCGCTGATCATGCTATCAGCTACATCGCTGAACAAAAATCAATTGATGCATCCAAGCCATTCTTTTTATACTATGCTCCCGGTGCAGGTCATGCACCACATCATGTTGCTAAAGAGTGGTCGGACAAATACAAAGGCAAATTTGATTCAGGATGGGATAAATACCGTGAGCAGGTAGTGGCTAATCAGATTAAACTTGGAATCGTTCCAAAAGGAACAGTGCTGCCTCCGCGTAACCCCGGTATAAAAGATTGGGAAACACTTTCGGCGAATGAGAAAAAACTTTATGCGCGCTTCATGGAGGTATACGCCGGACTTCTTACGGAAACAGATTATGAGATCGGCCGAGTTGTAAATTACCTTAGAAAGATCAATCAACTCGATAACACACTCATTTTTGTATCTGTTGGCGACAATGGCGCAAGCAAGGAGGGAACCTTTGTCGGAGTAATAAATACAAACGATCCATCACAAACAGAGGATCAACGCCTGCAGCAAAACATTGCTGACATCGATCTGATCGGAACAGAAGCATCACGTCCGAACTATCCGCTCGGCTGGGCCATGGCAGCAAACACGCCATACAAATACTGGAAGCAGGATGCTAACTCCGAAGGTGGTACTCGCAATCCGCTGATCGTTTTTTATCCGAAGGGAATTAAAGAGAAAGGCGGCATTCGTAATCAGTATGCTCACCTCATCGATATTCTTCCAACAACGATTGAGCTCGTTGGTGCGCAGGTTCCAACGATCATCAATGGTTACAGACAAGAACCCATTGAAGGAACAAGTCTGGCGTACAGCATCAACAATGCGCAAGCCGGTTCGCGTCACACGGTACAACACTATGAGATCATGGGATCACGTGCGATTTACAAAGACGGCTGGAAAGCCGGAACACTGCACAAGAAAGGTGACGACTTCAGCAAAGACAAATGGGAATTGTACAATCTCAATGCAGATTACAACGAGCTGAATGATCTTGCTACGTCAAACCCTGACAAGTTAAAAGAGCTGCAGGAACTTTTTGATAGTGAAGCAACGAAATATAATATCTATCCGCTAAAAGACGGAACTGAAAAACAACTTGATTATAATACACTCTACAAAAACAATACGGCCTCACGTACGGTATTCTATCCCGAAGCACCTCAGGTCTTTGGTGTAGCCAGTCCCATCACGCCCTATAAATCGTATAGCATCACGGCCGATGCCGATATTCAAAAAGGTGCAGACGGTGTGCTCTTTGCTCTCGGCGGACGCTTTGGTGGTGTAAGCCTTTTTGTGAAAGACGGCAAGCTGCAATCTGCTAACAACACCGGTGTAAAACTTACACACCTTGTTTCTTCAAAACCATTGCCGACAGGTCACGTGATAGTGAGGTATGTATTGAACTACAAAGACGCTAAAGAACCTGCCGATGCAGCGGGTACACAAGAACTTTACATCAACGATACAAAAGTTGCCGAAGCTCCGATCGTGAAAGCACAGGCAAACATCCGCACAGGTGACGAGATCAATGTGGGCAAAGACCTGATCACGCAAGTGTCAGATAAATATAAAGGCCCGTTTGTCTTTAATGGCAAGATCAACAGCGTGACAGTGGAAAATATCAACGGCAATCCTTCTTCGACGTCGTTGGGAAGTAAATAAGGTCCTCTCTCTGCCTCATCCCTCTCCGGAGGAGAGGGACTTTAAGCCCTTCTCCTTTGGAGAAGGGTTTGGGATGAGGCCTGTGACCGGATGAATAGTCAATTGTTAAACGTGAAATCATGACACTTTCAGATATAGCGCTTTTGATAAAGAAAATAATAATCGGAATTGTTGTAACGGCAGTTCCTTTCGCGATCCTGTTTGGAGGCCTGTGGCTTCTGCAGAACACGTTGAATTGATGTTTTTATAAAAATATACGACTATGAAAATGGAACCTAAAATTGCCGGTCGCATGGTACGGAATGTACTGCTCAGCATATTCATCTACGCGTTGCCGATAGCGTTAATGCTCCTCACATTTTATCTCAACGGCGAACGTCCCTGGAAAAACAAACCCACCAATCCAGTAAAGCCAATCACGGCGAAATCCTATTAACCATTAACATTTAACTATTTCACCATGAAATTCATCGAAGCGATCTTTCAAAACCTGAGCACGTGGGGTTTGCCTGTGTTCATGCTGATCTTAGGCGTCATCGAGTTCTCACTAGGATTATATAAAAAACACTGGAGCAAAAATGAACGCATCCTGGATATCGTTTGCTACACCGTTCCAAAAATTGTGGTGCGGCCGCTGGTGGCGTACTTCGGATTAAAATTTCTTCCGCTGGCGTTACCGGGATTTAAGGCGGCATTTGAATGGGTTCCATTCTGGTGGGGATTTTTTATTATCGCTGTAGCGGATGACCTGACGCAATACTGGTATCACCGGTTGCATCATGAAGTACCCTTCCTGTGGCGCTTCCACCGCACACACCACTCGGCACCATACATGGGCATGGCAATGGCCAGCAGACAAAATATTATTTATACCATTTTCTTTTCACAGACCTATTTAACTACGGCGCTTGTTTACATCGGATTAGGATATCCTGCATTGTTTGTAAAGGGAATTAAATCCATCATCACCACGCTGGCGCATTCAAGTATTCCGTGGGATAAACCTTTCTACGAAAAGAAATGGCTTCATCCTGTAGCATGGGTATTGGAACGTACGATCTCTACACCGGCTACACATCACGCGCACCACGCCGACTCGAACGACGATGGCATCGGTCACTACAAAGGAAATTTCGGAAACATGTTTTTTCTCTGGGATGTAATCTTCGGTACCGGCCTTATTACACGAAAATATCCAACAGCCTATGGCGTGAAATCCTATCAGCAGGAAGAATGGTATGCACAATTCCTGTGGCCAATCTTAAAATCGAAGAAGGAGGGAAGTGAACTTTCACACAACGGTCCGATGGTGAAAGAAGACGTTACTGAAACAATGATACCGACAGCTAACGAAATTGAATATGCGGATCACGAATTAGGCGTAAATCTAAAATCCATCTGATATGAAAACCAAAACATTCGCATTACTATTTATTCCATTGATAGTATTAACCATCGCGGTAACGAGCGTCTTCGCCCAGACCGCAAGTTCTAAATCTGGGATTTCATTTGAAGCCTTTGAAGCAAAACTGAAACAGGCTTCTCCCAATCCGCAGATATTGGATGCCCGGTCGTCGGAAGAATTTGAGCTCAATCATTTAAAGGAAGCTTTGAATGTAAACTTAAAAAACGATGCCGAACTTCAACAACAACTCGCCAAACTTGACAAAGGCAAACCTGTTTTTGTCTACTCCATTAACAATGGCCGCAGCGGTCAGCTTGCCACAAAGTTGAAGGAACAAAATTTCAAAGAAGTGTATGAATTGCCAGGCGGTATCAGCAAATGGATTGGCGCCGGCAGACCTGTTGAAACTAAAACAGGAACCGGATTGACACTAGTCGAATACAACAAGCTCGTGCAATCTGACAAACTTGTATTGGTAGATGTTCACTCAAAGTTTTGTGGTTCCTGTAAAAAATTGTCGCCCATTGTTGATTCTGTGGCGTCAGAAAATCCGAACACTGTAAAGCTTGTTAAGGTTGAGTTGTTTGACAACAAGCAGCTTGGCAAGAGTCTGAATATTGAATCAATTCCAACATTGATCCTGTACAAAGGTGATAAGATCGTGTGGCGCAACAGCGGGTTGACGACACGCAGTGCTATTGACAAAGTTATTAAGGCACAATTGTAAAAGCTGTTAAAAACGAATTTAAACTGGCGCTTAAAAAATACTAAACCTATAGACTTCAATGAAAAATAAAGTAATGACATCGCTAACATCTGCCATGTTACTCGTTGGCGGAAGTTTCTTTGCGAATGCTCAGCATAGTCCGACGCCGGTATTTCAGGGCGCAATCGGCAAGACATTAGCCGACACAAAAGAATCCAGACCACAAACGCTTCCTGTGCCGCCGAAGGACGCGCCAAATGTTGTATGGATATTGATTGATGATATTGGCTTTGGTGCCTCGTCTCCTTTTGGAGGATTAATTGAAACACCGAACTTTGACCGGTTGGCAGGTGAAGGCCTGCGGTATACCAACTATCACACGGCAGCTTTCTGCGCGCCGACACGCGCTGCACTGTTAACAGGGCGTAATACACACTCCGTTCATTTCGGATTTTTTGCTACACCCTCCTACAACACACCTGGTTACGACGGTTACCTTCCATTTGAAAAAGCAACCATCGCCGAAATTCTTCGCGAGAATGGATACAGTACATTCGCGGTTGGAAAATATCACGTAACACATCCTTCCGATGCATCACAGGCAGGTCCGTTCAATCGCTGGCCAACCGGAAGAGGCTTTGACCACTACTTCGGCTTTCCACCGGAAACGTGGGGAACAGATCAATGGCACCCGACCTTATATCGCGATACACAACGTGAACCGGAAGACGCGCAAGGCCGCCATGTAAACGAGCTGCTGGCGAACGAAGCGATCACGTTTATCTCCAATCAAAAAGCAGCCGCGCCCAATAAACCATTCTTCCTTTATTTCGCTCCCGGCGCGGTTCACGCACCAATTCAGGTTTCAAAAGAATGGATCGACAAATACAAAGGAAAATTTGACGGTGGCTGGGATAAGTACCGTGAAACCGTTTTAAAAAATCAGAAAGACAAAGGCATCGTTCCGGCGAATGTTACCCTGGCGCCACAAAATCCAGGCGTGAAACCATGGGATCAATTATCAGCCGATGAGAAAAAATTATATGCACGCCACATGGAAGCATATGCCGGTTTTGTTTCGTACACGGATCAGCAGGTTGGTCGTATCATTGATTTCATTGAACAACTTGGTGAACTCGATAATACTGTCATTGCGCTTATCATTGGCGATAACGGTGCAGAAGGTGGCGGAAGAGAGTATGGCCGTTTCCTTCCCTACAATCAGGAAGATCCGCATGAAAAAGTTTTGGCAAATGAGATCAAAAACATCGACAAGCTCGGCACTGAAAATTCGTCTGTCCTTTATCCGGACGGGTGGGCTGCGGCAACAAACACTCCTTTCCGTTATTACAAGAGCTACGCCGGTTTTGAAGGTGGCACACGCGACGGATTGATTTTATATTATCCGAAAAAGATCAAAGATAAAGGAGGCATCCGGAATCAGTACTCCTATGTAAATGATATTCTTCCAACCACGGTAGAATTAACCGGTGTAAAAGTTCCTTCTGTCATTAATGGTTATGCGCAAGAGCCCATAGAAGGAACGAGCCTGGTATACAGCCTGGATGCTGCCAATAAAAATGCAGCCGAGCGCCACACAATTCAGTATCATGAAATGACAGGCGGGTATTCAATTTATAAAGACGGATGGAAAGCTTCTTTTCCACATGACCGGTCAAAAAGAATCCCCGCTTCCGATGACAAATGGCATCTCTACAATACACGCGAGGACTTCAACGAGCAAAACGATCTTGCTGATAAATTCCCGGATAAGCTGAAGGAACTGGAAGAAGCTTTTGATGCAGAAGCCTGGAAGTATAATGTGTATCCATTAAAAGATCAGTGGGTTGCTACCAACAACAATACGTTTGATGGTGTTAAAAAAATAGTGCTGCGTCCCGGAAATTATTTCACAAGCTCGGCTGCGCCAAAGTTTACGGCAGGCAGTTATTCCATTACGGCGAATGCAGAGATACCAGCATCAGGAGCACAGGGTGTGTTGCTTTCAGTGGGAAGTTCACTGACCGGCATCAGTCTCTATGTAAAAGACAAGAAGCTCGTGTTTGCCTACAATGCCGAAGGTAAGTTGATCGAAGTGAAATCAACAAAAGATATTCCTGTTGGAAAAGTTGATCTGAAGGTACTCGTGACGTATAGCAATGAAGGAAAAAATAAAGCCGTTGCACTATCTATAAATGGTGAAGAGTCCGGAAACAAAGATCTTGGAACGATCGGCAACGCCGGTGCAGGCGTCGAAGGACTTGAAGTCGGAAGAGATCTTGGTCTTGCTGTTTCTCCAACGTACAAAACACCGTTCCAATTTAATAGCAAGCTCAACACCGTAACGATCGAACTCCTGGAGTCAAAAAGCACTGGTACGAAATAAAATAGTTTTGAGTTGTGAGTTTCGAGCCGCGAGTCATTCGTAGCTCGAAACTTTTGGCGCAAAAAAATAATCAAGTTATCGATCATGAAAAAAATGATATACCTGGCCATCGTGGCCGTTATCGCAGGAATAACATTAACGGCCTTTATTCAACAGGAGATAAAGCAACGCGGCTCGCATGATATCAGCGCTGAAGACAAAGCGGCTGTTATGAAAGTTCTCGATGATTACATGACAACATTCAATTCAAAAGACGCAAAGGCGTGGCAGACTACGTATCACTTTCCCCATTACCGGTTAGCGAGTGGAAAGATGTCTGTATTAGAAAAACCAGGTATCCTTGATTCAACGGCGTTCACGCGATTAAAACAAACCGGCTGGGATCACAGCGCCTGGGATCACCGGAATATCATACAGGCATCGGATACGAAGGTACACGTGGATACGCGATTCTCTCGCTACAAAGCGGATGGTACAAAGATCGGAACATACGAATCGCTTTATGTAGTAACAAAAGAAAACGGCCGATGGGGTGTAAAGCTTCGATCAAGCTTTGCAGAATGATTGAATCAAATTATAGAACATTAACCCTTATTGAGATATGTCAATCCACCACAAAACTACGAAATCGCTTCTCATTGCGTTCATGATCACCGGATCGTTACTTCAGACGTATACTGTTCAGGCGCAACAAAAGAAATACAACGTTCTGTTTATAGCCGTTGATGATCTGAATAATTATTTAGGTTGCTATGGTAACACGGCGGTTAAATCGCCTAATATAGACAAGCTGGCTCAGAACGGCGTGAAGTTTGACAAAGCGTACACGCAATTTCCCTTGTGCAGTCCCAGCCGGTCATCTTTGTTAACGGGTCGTCGCCCGGATGTTACCGGCATTTACGAATTGCAGACGCACTTTCGCAAAAACCTTCCTGACGTTGTAACGCTCCCGCAGTTGTTCAAGAACAATAATTATTTCAGCGCCCGCGTAGGAAAAATCTTTCATTATGGCGTACCCGGACAAATTGGTACGAACGGCCTTGATGACTCCGTCTCCTGGAATCTTCGCGTAAATCCAAAAGGTCGCGACAAAGTAAATGAAGCTTCGATCAAAAACGTTACACCTGATCGTCAGTTGGGCAGTGCGCTTTCCTGGCGTGCGGATGAAGGCACTGATGAAGAACAAACCGACGGTCTGATTGCCACGGAAGCGATCAGGATACTGGAAGAAAAGAAAAATGAACCATTCTTTCTGGCTGTAGGATTTTTCAGACCACACACACCGTATGTAGCGCCGAAAAAATATTTTGATCTCTATGATCCTGGGAAAATTCAATTGGCAAAAGAAAAGGAGAATGACCTCGCCGATGTTCCCGAAGCAGCATTGTTTACCAAACCATCGCACTGGGGATTAGGCGAAGCCGATCGGAGAGATGCGCAACGTGCCTACTATGCTGTGATCTCTTTTATGGACGCACAGGTTGGACGCGTACTCGATGCGCTGGACCGTCTGAAGCTTCGTGACAACACGATCATTGTCTTGTGGAGTGATCACGGTTATAATTTGGGGCAACACGGACAGTGGATGAAGCAAAGCCTCTTTGAAAATTCCGCACGCGTTCCGTTGATCATCGCTGTTCCCGATGGCTTGAAGGGAAAATCTTCCGGCCGCACAGTGGAGCTTCTCGATATTTACCCAACCTTAACAGAGTTGACCGGCCTGACTGCAGAAGGCCTGCAGGGAAAAAGCCTGACACCACTACTCAAAAATCCGGAAGCAGCCTGGACCAGGCCTGCCTATACACAGGTGAAACGGGACAAGATCATGGGCCGGAGTGTTCGCACGGAGCGGTGGCGCTATACCGAATGGGATGAAGGCAAAGCTGGCGTAGAGCTGTACGACGAAAAAAATGATGCTGACGAATTCACCAATCTGTCGTCTGATCCAAAATACACCTCGACCGTAAAAGAGCTGGCTGCCTTGTTACACAAAAATGGTAACACCGGTACAAATTAATAAATCCAATTTGGAAATATGACCATGTCCGTAAACTCAAACCTTTACAGAATAATATGAAGAATAAAAACGTGATAGTTCAACTGGTCGTGCTTCTACTTTTTGGTACAAGCCAGGCATTCGCACAAACAAAAAAGCAGCCCGTAAATGTGTTGTTGATTTATGCTGATGACTATAATACCAAGTCAAGCTACAACAGGCACGACATTGTCAAAACTCCCAACCTTGACCGGCTGGCAGCACGCGCTGTAAATTTCAAAGCCGCCTATTGCCAGTATCCGTTGTGCAGCCCATCGCGCACGTCACTGCTCAGTGGCAAGAGACCAGCAACTACGGGCATACGTGATAATAACACACAGCCGAGAACCTATTTAAAGAATACTGTATTCCTTCCGCAGCTGTTTAAACAGAACGGATACTTCACAGCACAAATTGGAAAGATTTTTCATTCCTCTCGTACTATTAAAGATGGCGTGCCGCAGAATGATTTTAACATTGACCCCACAATCTGGGACCTGCAATACAATGAACTCGTTGATGTAAAGGATCCGGAAGTTATCCGCCTCGCGCATGATCCTGTCACATCACCAGCACGCAAAGCCAACGATGAGTGGGCCGTTTTAGCAGTAGACGATGACGCGACAGGTGATGGTCTCGTAGCGAAGAAAGCATTAAGTGTATTAGATCAGGAGATAAAATCCGGTAAGCCATTTTTTATTGCTACCGGTTTCAGGAGGCCACATGCGCCATATGACGCGCCAAAAAAATATTACGATCTCTACAAGGATGCTGATATCAAAGTACCGGCGGCACCGGCCAACGATCTGCAGGATATTCCGCCCGTTGCACTGACAAAGATCGATGCGCTTACCGAACAGGAAACGATAGACAAAATCAAAGGGTACTATGCCAGCATATCGTTCATGGATGCACAGGTTGGTAAATTACTAAAGAAGCTTGACGATGCTAAACTATGGGACAACACCATTGTGATCTTTCTGGGTGATCACGGTTATCACAACGGAGAGCATCAGGGTCTTTGGCATAAGCAAACACAGTTTGAAGAAGCAACCCATGGTAATCTTCTGATAACAGCACCAGGAAGTGCGCACGGAAAAGAATCGTTTGGGCTGATTGAATATGTAGACGTTTACCCCACTATTGCTGAACTCGCCGGACTCAAAACACCTTCCGATCTGGAAGGCAGAAGTTTTGTTTCGCTGTTAAAGAATCCCGATCAGAAATGGAAGTCTGCTGTTTTCTCGGAAGTAAAACACGACGACGTAATAGGCAGAACCGTGCGGACAGAAAATTATCGCTACACCGAATGGGGAACATCGGATGTGGTCGAGTTGTACGATCTTAAAAAAGATCCGGGCGAATTCACCAATGTTGCCGGCCAGCCTTCTTATAAGGACATACAAAGCCAGCTTCGAAAGACATTAACTGAAGGATATAAAAGTGTCAAGCTTGCGTCACGTTAGAAAATCTTAATCAATTTATCATGTATAAATTTTATTTGTCGACGTTGATATTCGTAAGAGTGATAATTTTTATCCTCATCATATTTCCAATTCCGCTTCATGCCCAGAAAGGAAAACAGCAACCAAACATAGTATTCATTTTGTCAGATGATCACAGTGCGCCGTTTGTTGGTTGTTATGGATATCCGGACATCAAGACTCCGAACCTCGACCGTCTTGCCAAAGATGGAATTCGTTTTACGCGTGCCTTCACCACGGCGCCACAATGTGTGCTCTCCCGCGCAGCGTTGATGACCGGCCGTTCAACACTTGATATCCGGATGACGCGTTTTTCGGCGCCGTTGTCCTCAGATGTTCTGGCGTATCCACAGTTGTTACGCAAGGCTGGATACTTCACCGGCATCTGCGGAAGAACATTTCATTTGAATGGAAATCGTGCCGTGAAACAATCAGCGGAAGTGTATGATGAATATCATCTGGAGACTTTTAAAGATCGCGTGGACTATCTCAAGACCACCGGTGTTATTGACAGTATTTTTTATCAGTATAGTCAGTTCCTGGAGCGTGTGCCGAAAAACAAACCGTTCTTTCTGCAGGTTGGTTATACCGATCCACACCGGATATTCAATGCAACTGAATTTGAACCCGACCCTGAAAAGATAACCGTGCCATCACTGTGGCCGGATACGAAGTTGTTGCGAAAAGATTTTGCTGCGTACCTGGGCGAGATACAACGTCTCGACAAAGAAGTGGGGCGCGTGTTGGATGATCTGAAGAAACGCGGTCTGGAAGATAATACACTCGTAGTATTTATTGGCGACAATGGTGGTGCCTTGCTGCGAGGTAAAGGGACGTTGTATAACACCGGCCTTCATGTTCCGTTGATCATGCGTCATCCTGGCTTGATCAAACAAGGATCAGTGAGCGAAGCAATTGTTTCCGGTGAAGATATTGCTCCTACGTTTCTATCAGTAGCAGGTGTGGTTGTTCCAAAGGAAATGACAGGAGTAAATCTCACACCTTCATTTCAAAATCAGAATTTCGAAGCGCATGATTATGTCTTCGCGGTGCGCGGTGCGCATGGCTCAGGCCTGCCAACCAACACAGCGAATTTTGATTTGGGACGAACGGTGTTTGATAAACGCTACAAACTCATTTACAATGCACTTTGGCAGTTACCGTATTATCCGGTAGACTTTGCCGCGCAACCATTCTGGCTGGAGCTCACGCAATTGCATGCAGAAGGAAAACTCGACAAGAAATTTGACAAGCTGTTGTTTGCCGACAGAAGAGAAATGTTTGAGTTGTTTGATGAACAAACTGATCCAAACGAAGAAGTTAACCTCGCTGGAAATGCGCAATTCAAAGATATTGAGGGTCGTTTAAAAACACGTCTTCAAAAATGGATGATTCTGAACGAAGATTATCTACCGCTTCCGATTCCTCCAACACCGCCAAAATGATTCACACTGAATAATTATAACAGATTGAAATACTCAACCTAAACTTTGATATGAAAGAAAAACAATTGTCCCTACAGAAGCATGAAAAACCATTGGTGGTTCATACTTCTTATACCTGGAAAAAGGGAATGATGATCATCGGCTTGCTCATGACCAGCATTCTTAATTTCTCATTCGCACAACACGATCCGGTTCTGCCGTTCAAAGGAAAATTAGGAAAGACGTTGACAGAAACAACGCAAACATTTCCTGAGCCCATAGTTGCTAAGAAGAATGCACCGAATGTTATCTACATTGTTATTGACGATGCAGGTTATGGTTCCTCCACTGCGTTCGGTGGACTCGTGGAAACACCTAACATCGATAAGCTTGCCAGCAACGGACTTCGCTACACGAACTTTCATACAAACGCGATCTGCGCTCCGACCCGTGCTTCACTGCTGACAGGGCGTAATTCGCATTCGGTTCACATCGGTCAGAACTCTATTATCGGTACACCCGGTTATGATCGTCAAACACCTTTTGAAAAGGCAACCATCGCGGAAATACTCAAAGAGAATGGTTATAATACATTCGCCGTGGGCAAATGGCATTTAACGGCGGCGCATGAAACTACACAGGCTGGTCCGTTCAACCGCTGGCCTACCGGAAGAGGCTTTGAACATTTCTACGGTTTCTTAAGTGCTGCGACCGATCAGTTTCATCCGCAGCTTTGGGAAGATACCCGTAAAGTCGAAATCGAAGACGAGAATAAAGTTCTCGTATCAACGCGCATCACCGACAAAGCCATCAGCTATATCGCAGAGCAGAAATCGGTTAATCCTGATAAACCGTTTTTCCTGTACTATGCTCCGGGAGCAACTCATTCACCACACCAGATCTCAAAAGAGTGGATCGATAAATACAAAGGCAAGTTTGACCAGGGATGGGATAAATATCGCGAGCAAGTATTGGAGCGTCAAAAGAAATTAGGCGTTGTACCCGAATATGTTCAGTTGCCGCCAAGCAATCCCGGTGTAAAAAAATGGGATGACCTGACAGCCGATGAGAAAAAATTATACCTCCGCTTCTTCGAAGTGTATGCTGGCTTCTTCGGTCATGTCGATTATGAGATCGGCCGCCTGGTTGAATATCTGAAAGACATCGATCAGTTCGATAACACATTGATCTACGTTTCTATAGGCGACAATGGTGCGAGCAAAGAAGGAACATTTGTTGGCGTGGTTGGTGGTCCCGGTTCTTCATTCGATGCGAATGCAACCGAAGAACAACGGCTCGACTGGAACATCAAACACATCGATCTGATCGGAACTGAATTTTCCAGTTCCAATTATCCGCAAGGATGGGCACAAGCAGCTAATACTCCTTTCCGTTACTGGAAACAGGATGCTAACTCCGAAGGAGGAACACATAATCCGCTGATCATTCACTGGCCAAACGGTATCAAAGAAAAAGGAGGCATTCGCAATCAATACAGTCATGCGAACGATATCACGCCTACTACCATCGAGCTCGTTGGCGCAACAGTGCCTTCAGTAATTAATGGTTATGCACAACAACCTTTTGAAGGAACAAGTCTTGCATATTCGGTTACCGACGCAAAAGCTTCGAGTCGTCATCTTGTTCAATATTTTGAGATCAAAGGTTCGCGCTCGATTTACAAAGACGGATGGAAAGCCGGCGCATTGCACATTGCTGGCACAGACTTCAGCAAAGACAAATGGGAATTGTATAACCTGAAAGAAGATTTTAATGAACGGACTGATTTAGCAGGAAAATTTCCTGACAAACTTAAAGAACTACAAGACCTGTTCGATAGCGAAGCATGGAAGTACAACGTGTACCCGTTGAAAGATGAATTTCCGGGAACACTTCCTCCAACGAAAAGTATTTTTGATGGAAGAGATGTAGTGATATTGTATCCAGGCGTTTCGCAGATACCCGATAGTCCGAACCTGACAAACCGCTCGTTCAGCATCACAGCCGATGCCGAAATTCCGGCAAAGGGCGCAGAAGGCGTTCTCTTCTCAAACGGCGGACGTAACAGTGGCATCAGTCTCTTTATCCAGAACAACAAGCTTCAGTTTGTATACAATACAGGTCTGGAGAAATATACCATCACATCCGACAAAACCATAACACCGGGCAAGACAAAACTTAAGTTTGATTTTGTGTTCGGCGGCCAGGATAAAGGTGGTACCGGTTCACTTTATATTAATGACACAAAAGTAGGTGAAACGAAATTTATCAAGGCAGCTTTCAGAGGAGCCGAAGGACTTTCTGTTGGTAAAGATATTATCACGCCGGTAACAGATAGTTACAAAGCGCCCTATGCCTTCACCGGAAAATTAAAACGCGTCACCATCGATTTGAACAATCAGGTATTGGGATCAATAAAAAAATGATAGACGTGAAAAAAGAATTTTTGTCTAGCGAAATAATTATTTTATAAACCACCCGATGAAATATAAACTTACACTTGTACTAACAGCTCTTGTGCTCGTTCAGATACACGCTATTGCTCAGTCCGCTAAGACTTCACGCCCTAACATCATCTTCATCTATACCGATGATCAACGGTACGATGCACTCAGTGTCGTGCAACAGGAGCAAGGAGCCAAGGCACGCTTTCCGTGGTTTACTACGCCGAACATCGATCGCATTGCCAACGAAGGTGTGCGCTTCAGAAATGCTTTCGTGATCAATTCATTATGCTCGCCAAGCCGTTCAGCATTACTCACCGGAAAGTACAATCATCTCAACGGCATTGCTAACAATCATACCAACCTGAGTGATACCACAACAACGTATGCCTCGGTATTGCGAAAGGCAGGTTATACCACCGGCTTCTTCGGCAAGTGGCACATGGGCAAAGAGACTGGTAAACGTCCGGGCTTTGATTACTCCATCAGCTTTATCGGCTAGGGACAGTATCATGACTGTCCGATGGAAGTGAACGGTGTAGCACAACCTACGAACGGATGGGTGGATGATGTATCGACAAACAATGCTATCAACTATATCAAACAGAATAAAGACAAAAACTTTCTGATCGCGCTCGCTTTCAAATCGGGTCACGGACCTTTCCAGCCACCGGCTCGTCATGCTGCAACATTTTCCGATGTAACACTCACGAAGCCTGTCAATGAAAATCTGGAGTCGCCCTACAAAGGAAAAGTTGATACCGGCAAACCGCCGGTGACGCCGCCGGCAAACAAGAGTTCGTCGTGGACGGAGAACAACGACGAGAAGATCCGTAATTATTTCAGAACGCTGAAAGCCATTGATGAGAACGTTGGAAAAGTTCTCCATACACTTGACTCACTCAAGCTGGATGAGAATACAGTCGTGATCTTCTCCAGCGACAACGGTTTCTTCTTCGGCGAGCATGGCCTTGGCGACAAGCGTGCCGCCTATGAAGAATCCATGCGTATTCCATTGCTCGTGCGTTATCCGGCAAGATTTCAAAAAGGAAAAACTATTGACAACATGGTGTTGAACCTGGATGCGAAGAATGGTCAGGTTTTTTTGTTAATCTGACAGGGTGACCCTAACTTTATTTCTTAAATTAAATTTAGTATTAGCCTGACTAGCACAGCCGGGCGCTGAGGCCTTTTGACGGAAGAAAAAGCCTTTTTGGTCAACCCCTCGGCGCACCTCAACCCAATGTATAGCATTTTACAACGGTAAATGTAATGTTTCGACGGCAAAGCCGACCTGAGAGAGCATTCGTTATTTTTTAATAATTTTTTTGCAGAAACTGAATCCGTTGCCACCGACCTTTATTACGTACACCCCAGTGGGGTAAGCCGTCAGCAGAAGGCTGCTGGTGTAGTGTTGATCTTTTTTAACAGACGAATTTTGAGAGACACGTTTACCCATCATGTCAATCACATCTATGTGCAGGTCTCCGCGGTATGCGTTGTTCAACTCGATTGATAACTCATTGATAGCAGGATTCGGATAAAGTGATAGTGTATTCTCCATTTCTTCTGCAATTGCTGCCACCAGATCTGTCTTGAGCGTAAGAGTCTTTGAATAGCCACTCTCACCAATAGCATTGACAGCT
>JGI24890J29729_1000536_pt1 | contig 23001 bp, 23 predicted proteins | sample FreactcultureFD7_FD_29729 | JGI IMG/M metagenome (IMG submission 29729)
GTTACGTTTACAGGTGTTGATGAACTCCAGTTATCTGACCAAATGTTGATTGCCGCTTGAATCGGAATTTGTTCTTCTGCAGGAACATTTTGAAAGCTGACATTAATTGTACTTGCAGTATTTAAATGAGATGTGTTTGAGGTTGGGGTGGAGGTAGACCCTATTTTGCTTGCTACCCCTGGGGCAGCATATGTATAGGACCATCCTGCCGAGATTTCTTTAACTGTGGTTGCTGTAGCCGATGAAACAGGAAGCGCAAGGCTGATAATGAGAGTTGCCGACACCAGGAGTGATGTACTGATATTCCTAGCCCGCATAGTGAAAAATCTTACTGTGCAAATGGGGTAGTAAATGCTTGTACTCTAATTTCACAGCAAATACATAGATTAATTGCAAATGGAGGGTAGATATGGTCACTGTTCAGGTCTATTCAAGGCATGGCTGCCACCTATGTGAAGCTGCTATCAGAACTTTAGAAGTACTCCAAGAAGAACTTGTATTTGATATTGATGAAATATTTATAGACACAAATCAGGAGCTTGAAGATAAGTATGGCGAACAAGTTCCGGTTATTTTAATTAATGGAGTTTCACACGATTTTTTCAAAGTAGATCCAGAGAGATTTAAAAAAGTATTTACTACTCTTTAGAAAGAACCTCATCAGCATCAATAATTCGGTAGGCATATCCCTGCTCGGCTAAGAAGCGTTGTCTATTTTGTGCAAAGTCTTGATCAACCGTGTCTCTTGCGACAAGAGAATAAAAGCGAGCCCCACGTCCATCAGCCTTAGGTCTTAAAATACGTCCTAAACGTTGTGCCTCTTCCTGCCGAGATCCAAATGTCCCTGAAACTTGAATTGCAATTGTTGCATCAGGTAAATCAATTGAAAAGTTTGCAACTTTAGATACAACCAAGCATTTAATCTCACCCGCCCTATAAAGATTAAACAGGCGCTCNCGCTCTTTAACTGGCGTGTCTCCTTTAATTACTGGAACACCCAATTCTTCACCCAGNGCATCGAGTTGATCAATATATTGTCCAATGACAAGAACTTGATCCTCAGAATGCTGTCTTGCAAGTGCAACGGCAACCTTACGCTTTGTAAGGGTGGTCGAGCAAAAACGATATCGATCTTCTTGTTCAGCTGTTGCATAGTTCAAACGCTCTTCTTCAGTCAGTGTTACACGCACTTCAACGCAGTCTGCCGGAGCGATATAGCCCTGTGACTCAATTTCTTTCCAAGGTACGTCAAAACGTTTTGGACCGATCAGAGAGAATACTTCGCCTTCCATTCCATCTTCTCGCACAAGAGTTGCAGTTAAACCAAGACGACGACGAGATTGAATGTCAGCAGTAAACCTAAAAATAGGTGCAGGTAAGAGGTGTACTTCATCGTAAATGATTAGACCCCAGTCGATCGCATCAAATAAATCGAGGTGGGCGTATACCCCACCTCGGCGCATAGTCATCACCTGGTATGTTGCAATAGTTACTGGTCGAATCTCTTTCTTAGCGCCAGAGTATTCACCAATCTCATCTTCGTGCAGAGTCGTCCGGCGTAATAACTCATCACGCCACTGTCTAGCTGCAACAGTATTTGTTACAAGTATNAGTGTTGTTGCTTTTGCATGTGCCATTGCTGCTGCACCGACGATTGTTTTTCCTGCACCGCAAGGGAGTACTACAACACCTGATCCACCATGCCAAAAGCCTTCTGCCGCCATTGATTGGTATTTGCGGATCGACCAGCCTTCTTCACGAAGAGCAATTTCATGATGTTGGCCANCAACGTACCCAGCAAAGTCTTCTGCAGGCCAACCAAGTTTTAACAACGCCTGCTTGAGGAATCCACGTTGCCCAGGATGTACAACAATAGTTTCATCATCTAGTTGTAGCCCAAGCATGGGAGCAACTTTCTTTCCACGTGTAACTTCTCTCAGTACTGCTGGGTCATTTGAGACCAGTATTAATCCATGAACTGGGTGTGCTTCAAGTCGTAGACGTCCATATCTGGACATTGTTTCTGCGATATCAACTAGTAATGCATGGGGGACAGCAAAACGTGAGTATTTAAGCAAAGTATCTACTACTTGCTCTGCATCATGACCAGCAGCTCGTGCGTTCCATAAACCAAGTGGCGTAAGTCTGTATGTGTGAATGTGTTCCGGAGATTTTTCTAACTCAGCAAATGGGGCTATTGCCCGTCGGCATTCATCTGAAAGAGGATGGTCAATATCAAGTAATAGGGTTTTATCACTTTGAACAATTAATGGTCCATCACTCACTAATGAGCTCCTTAATAAATACTGCTAATAGTGAAATTCGGTCTGAAACAGTTGATGCCAAAATATGCTCGTGTGTTGCATGGGNGCCATCGCCTGTTGCACCTAGCCCATCAAGAGTTGGCGCGCCCGCAGCAGCTGCGAAGTTTCCATCACTTGCTCCACCGACACTCGCGGAACCAACTAGAGGCATACCCATCTTTTTTGCTGTGGATTCTAGTTTTTCATAAAGCTTTTGAGTTGCNGTAGTTTCAAGCGGAGGTCTATTTATTCCACCTGTGATTTCAATCTGAGCATCTGGGTGCTTTGGCTTTAAAGCCCTCACAGCAGAATCTAAACGCTCGAGTTCTGCTAGTGAAAAGGATCGCGAATCAATATCTAGCGTTGCAAGAGCAGGAACAGTATTTGTTGTCGTTCCAGATTCAAGCATGGTCGGAACAATTGTTGTTCCATGCTCAGGATTAGCTAGTTTTACTATTTGAGTAATAATTTCGGCAATCTCAACTGTTGCATTAATACCCTTCTCTGGTTCAAGACCAGCATGTGAAGCACGTCCGTGAATTTTAATCTGATACATGGATGTACCTTTTCGCCCCACTTTTACTTTTCCGTTGAGCGATGATTCCAAGACGAGTACAGCTTTAGCATCCTTAGAGACACGGGTTATAAGCTCACGAGAGCTCTTACTTCCAGTTTCTTCATCACTGGTAGCTATGAGCGCAACGCTTTTGTGAGCATTTGAATTTTCTTTAAGTGCGTATAAAGCTTGAAGAAATCCTGCTTTCATATCAAAAATTCCAGGACCACTGATTTTGTCACCATCTACTTTCCAAAGCGGCGTAAATGAATCAATAGGCCAAACAGTATCTAGATGAGCAAGTAGAACTACTTTAGGATTCTTAGAACCCCACCAAAAAACAGGGCGACCTGACTCAATGATTATCTCAGCTTCACCGGGCAAGTTATCTTCTGCAATCTTTTTCGCTACTTCCATAACTTTCTGGCAAGCCGCCAAATCCTCAGTAGGAGATTGGCATTCCACCAGCTTTTGTAAGTCAGCGAGAAATGTCATGGTAGTAGTCTGCCGTAATTCGCATCAACCTGGTTATTCATTAGCCACACCCACGCCTGTTATGCGGGGAATTCGGAAATGGGTGATCTCTCCAGTGGCATGGTCGCGAGCAACTAAGGTTCCAAGTGAGATTGAAAGTGGATCGATAAGCCGGTTTGAAACGCCACCATTTGTATCTGCATATCCGATTGTTAGTCTTACTCGCTCTTCAATATATTGATGAAGCAACTCGACAGTTTCATTCGCTGTTGTTCTTGGAATATCACGAGGCTTATGTGAACTTGCCTTCTCCCCAGCTTGNAGGGCTTTTACCGCAGAGTTAATTACTGCTTGAGTGGGTATTGATATTTCACTTACCACTCTAGGAGGCTTTGGCCTAGATTTTGCNCGACGAATAAGAGGCGCAGAAATTAGAACACCAGTTGCGTTTTCTGCAGCCGGCAAATAACCAGCTTCGCGCAGTGAATTCATTAATTCATTGATCTCGATATCTGAAACCAATACTTGCGGGGCAAGTTTGCGCATTTGTAGCGGTTCAAGTTTTTTGTCATGGAGAATCTCAGCAATAAGTCCTTCATCTTCACAACGCAGATANGTGTGGGCATTTCCAACACGTAATCTGCCATGACGTTTTGCAACATCAGTTATTAGGTATTCAAGTGGCTGAGGAATAGGTGTTTTAGAAGTTTTTTTGAGAAAATCTAGAATGTAATTTCCAGTTTGCCCATGATCTAAACCTCGACGGATAGAGGCTTCGTTAAATCGATAAACAGTTGCCCCACCACGACTTTCAATATCCGCAATTGTTCCAATTGCATTTGCTAGTTCAATAGTGAGTGGGCCAGGTGCGATTGCGCTGTTATCTGCTTGGATTAAAATATGATCAACTGGTTTTGGAAGAGCAGTTTCTATTCCAAGATCTTGATTATTAAGCAAAGCGATTCCAAAGCTTGAGATAGCTCCTTGTCCTGTGATGCCAAGCCATTCAGCTTCTCGTAATATCCACTCAACATAGTCAGGGTTAGCTCTCGTAGGGGTGAGCCATTGAATACATATATTTACAGAATCAATTGAAGGATCTAACTCTAAGTTTTTCTCCAGCAATTCAAGAGTATTTCTTTTAATAAGACTAACACCTGCTCTATCAAGCTCAGGACCCAGTGCCGAAATGTTTTTATTCTCTGTTTTTCCAATAAGCCCACTCATGCGCGATGTTTCAAGCCACAGAGAAGCAATTGCATGCCATCGTTCTCCAATACTGCGTGTAAGCCAAATATCAAAAGCATTTGTAGGCATAATCTGATCATCTGTATCGATCACAATTAATCCAGCAATAAATAAAAGTTCAGCAACAAAAGCCGCGCAACTTTCAGATATTCCTAAGTGTTCAGAAGTGCGCTTTAAGTCCCTTACGCCCAGCCCGCCAGATTTCAAGCCCACAGGGGGTTCATCTGACCAGTTATGAGCTAATTCTTCACACCATCTAATAAAGGTTCCAATATTGGCAATTGCTGCCAAATTAATATCTTTTTGCTTCCTCGAAGTGCCAGTAATGGTTGGCTCTATCGCTTGGAGCTCTTTGAAGACTTTTCCTTCTCTAAAGTGAAGCGCTACTTCCCTTGGTAGCAAAACAGTTTGTGAGTCAAAAGGAATAAGAAAATTATTTGTTATAAGCCACTTAATTGCTGGAGGTGCCTTCTTTACATCAGCGACTTGTCCTTTTGGTGGTCCCCAAACCATACGTTGCAATAAATCAGTCGCTCCTTTTGGTGCTTCTTCAAGTAGTGAAAAATCAATTTTCTTTGTAGTAGTTGGGCCAAGTCCTGCGGGATGCTCTCCTATCGCAACTCTTACATTGCTTGGAACTCGATAGTGCTCGCCGTCTTTATAAATAAGTGCCCGTTGCCATAACGAAAGAACAGCCGGCTTGGCATCCTTACTTGTCATGCTCAGTACTTCCATGAGAGAAATAGGATCCCCAAGTGTGCAGATCGCAGTCAGTATGTCTATTTCCCATTTATTAAGTGCATCTCGAGCGCGCATCACACTTGGCATTGAATTTGCTCGCGCAGCAAGTGCTGACATGTCAGGTGGGACAGGGGAGATGAGGTCTGGACGCAAAGTAAAGAGCAGAGCGATTTCACTCTCTGCACGCATGCGTAGCTCATCAGCTAATGAATAAGACATAACTGCCCTACATTACTGGAGTTTTGTCACCCCTATTTACAGGTCTACCTTTTTTTCCAGCTTCGAGGGGAGATGAGCGTTGTTACCTTCATAGCACGGCTAAGAGTGGGGGCAATAATTTTTTTGAATATGCGGCCCCGGCGGAAGTCATGTATTGGCCAGTTATTTCGTAGGGCATGAATTTGTAACTGGGCATCAGGATTGATAGCTCTTGGATATCCAACCGTGCTGAGCAATGGAATGTCGTAATGACTATCTGAGTATGCATAAGAATGAGCTAAATCAATATTATTTTCAAGCGCTAACTTCTTTACTGCTATCGCTTTATTAGGGCCATGCAGAAGTTGTCCAATTAATTTGCCCGTGTAGACACCTTCTTTGACTTCTGCAATCGTCCCAAGCGCACCAGTAAAGCCAAGTCTTTCTGCAATGAGGTTTGCAAGGTCAAGAGGAGTGGCTGTTACTAACCAAACTTCTTCATTATTTTTTAGATGCTCATTTGCAATTTCAATTGTTCCTTGCCATAAAGCTGGAGATACATATTCGTCATAAACTTCAATACCCATCTTCTCGATCACATCCGCCCTGTGCCCCCGGAAGAATTCACAGGCAGAGGCCTGAATTTTCGCGATCTCTTCCATATTTTCGTTTCCTGAGAGCCGGTATCGAATATTGGCCATGACAAAATTGGAGATATCTTTCTTTGTGAAGAATCCACGCTGGTACATACCTCGACTCAAGAAGAAAAGTGAGGAACCCCTCATCAATGTGTTGTCTACATCAAAGAAAGCGACTCGCTTCTGGGTAACCGCCATGTCAGTACTTTAGCCCTCGCTTATGCTTATCTCATGCCCGCCACCATTCACTTCCTGCGTCATGGCGAAGTCCATAACCCTGAAAAAATTCTCTATGGGCGTCAACCCGGTTGGTATTTATCTGAGCGTGGTCACGAGATGGCGAAGACGGTTGCAGAATGGTCAAATAAATTTGATATCGGCGCAATACACGCCTCTCCGCTACAAAGAGCGCAAGAGACCGCAACCCCACTTGCCTCCGCACACCATTTACAAATTACAACCGATCAGAAACTCATAGAAGCATCAAATATTTTTGAAGGTAAAAAATTTGAATTAGGTTCAGGAGTTTTGCTGCATCCTGCGTCATGGAAGCATTTAGTTAATCCATGGAAACCATCATGGGGTGAGCCTTATAGCGAGCAGATATCAAGGATGCTTGGAAGTTTATTTGAGGCGAGAGACGCCGCCAATGGCAAAGATGCATTTTGCGTTTCACATCAGTTACCTATTTGGATTTTACGTTCTGCAGTTGAAGGCCGCAGGTTGATTCATGATCCACGTAAAAGAGAGTGCACATTAGCTTCGATTACAAGTTTTCATCTTGACAGTGAAGGGGCAATCGAAGGAGTTAGTTATTCAGAACCTGCTAAGCATTTATTGCCGGTAAAAAAATAATGCAAAGAAAAATACTATCGGCAATTGTAATTTTCTCAACTGTCTTATTACTGACCAGCTGTTCCACAGGTGGCATCTCCAAAGCAAGCCAAAGTGCATTTATTGAAGGTAATGGTGTTGCAGTTTACGTAAAATCAGATGCCCGTAAACTTTCTCCAATAATTTCTGGTGCCACCCTTTCAAATGGAAATATTTCACTAGCACATAACAAAGTAACTGTTTTAAACATATGGGCATCGTGGTGCGCCCCTTGCAGGGCAGAGGCACCACTTCTCTCTGATTTTTCACAAAAATATTCTGCTCAAGGTGTGCAGTTCGCAGGAATTCTTACTCGGGATAACGCATCCTCAGCTCTTGCATTTACTCAACGATTTAAAATTTTATACCCAGTTTTTACAGATGACTCAATTCTTGCTTCCTTTCGCAATTCATTAGTGCCAAATGCGATACCTACCACTTTAATCATCGATGCACACGGCTATGTGGCAGCAAGAGTAAGCGGTGAAGTAACTACCGCATTGCTTACCGATTTAATTATGCGTGTACTTAAGGACGCTCCTCATGCATAACTTTTTCGTTGATCAGATCTTTAGTGGTAACTTGATTCTTGCTATGGTTGTTGCCCTGATCGCTGGCGTTATTTCCTTCTTTTCACCATGTGTATTGCCATTGGTACCTGGCTATCTTGCCTATTCAGCAGGCATGACTGATGTAAAAAATAAGAAGCGAACTGCCCTAGGAGCCGTACTTTTTGTGAGTGGATTTTCCATTCTATTTATCAGCTATGGCGCTCTGTTCGGATCACTTGGATCAAAGATTGCAAATGGATCCAGGTGGTTATCTGTTCTTCTTGGAGCACTCACAATTTGTATGGGAGTAATTTTCCTCTTTAATCAGAAGTTTTATCGATCATTTAAACCACAATGGAAGTCGACAGCAGGACTAGTTGGTGCACCACTTTTAGGTTTTTTATTTGGTATCGGGTGGACGCCTTGCATTGGCCCAACACTTGGGGCAGTCCAAGCACTCTCATTTCAAAGCTCTAGTGCTCTCCGTGGGGCAATTCTCTCGGTCGCATATTGCTTTGGTATCGGTGTTCCATTTATTTTAGTTGGAGTTTTCTTTGATCAATCAGCGAAACTTCGCCGCTTTATTTCCAAACGGGGAAATTTACTGACGATATTTGGTGGAATATTCCTTATCGTCATCGGACTACTGCAGGTTACCGGCGTATGGCTGCATTTAATTAATTCTTTACGTTCACTTATCTCAAACTTTATTCCGGTCGTCTGATGGGATTCTTTGCAACTATTCGCTGGGCTTGGCGCCAGTTAACAAGCATGAGAACAGCTTTGATACTTCTCATGCTCCTTGGTGTTGCTGCAATTCCTGGCTCACTTTTCCCTCAGCGCAATCAAAACCCACAGAAAGTTGATCAGTACTTTGTCAGTGACCCAACTTTGGCCCACTGGATGGATCGCATAAAGCTTTTTAATGTGTATGCGTCTCCATGGTTTAGTGCCATCTATCTGCTTCTCTTTATTTCACTTATTGGTTGTGTTTTACCACGAACAATTAATCACCTCAAGGCAATTGGAAATAAGCCTCCTCTTACACCAAAAAATCTTGACTATATGGAGGGTTTTAGGGTTGTTGAGCAGACGAATGATGTTGCACTCAAGAACGCGAAAGTTTGGTTTAAAAAGAACCGTTTCCGAATTCGAGTTGAAGGTAACTCGATCTCTGCCGAAAAGGGATATGGGCGGGAGACAGGTAATCTACTTTTCCACCTGTCATTAGTACTGATTTTAATAGGCGTTGCTCTTGGTTCACTTTTTGGCAGTAAAGGTGAAGCAATCGTGAATGTTGGCGAGAGGTTTGTAAATACTCCAACGTCTTATGACACACTCTCATTTGGCAAGTTTCAAGGGCAGGGCTCACTTGTTCCATTTGAATTAAAAGTTACAGATTTTGCTGCTAAATATAATGCTGTTACAAGTATGCCTGAGGATTACACCCTTACGACTTTTGCTTCTTATCCGATTGGCAGCTCACCAAAGAGCGTTATTATCAAAGTAAATAAACCTCTAACGTATGGAAATACAAAGATTTATTTACAAGCAAACGGGTATTCTCCTGTTGTCTCAATACGCAACAAGTCCGGAGTAGTCACTTTTCATGGTCCTGTGATTTTTCTTCCACAAGATGCCAACCTAAGTTCAATCGGAGCAATCAAGGTTCCAGACATGAGCCCTCAGATCGGATTCATTGCTAGTTTCTTGCCTACCGCAAAAAGTAGCGCGACTCGAGGAGTTTTTTCCTCGTATCCAGAAGTCTTAAACCCAGAGCTAGTTATTTCTGTATGGCAAGGCAACCTTGGGCTTGATTCTGGTAATCCACAGTCAGTTTATGAACTCAATACATCTCAGCTGAAGAAAATTGGGCTACACGCTCTTAACTTAGGCGACACATATAACTTTGGTGTCGGTTCAATTACCTTTGAAGGTTGGAAATCTTGGGTCAACCTTCAGATCGTCGATGATCCTGGAAAGACGTATGCACTATTTGGCGCAATTTTTGCAATATTAGGGTTACTGATCTCACTCTTCACACGCCAGAGAAGAATTTGGGTAAAGGTGGGTACTCGTGTTGAAATTGCGGGTCTTGCGAAGAATGGCGTCCCAGGACTTAGCCAAGAGCTTGATGATTTGCAGAGAAAGGTAGAGCAAGGATGAATTCACTGCAGCTTGCCACATTTTCAAATCACGCAATTTATGCGGCGCTCTTCATTTTTACAATTGCATTCTTTGCCCATGCAGTTGAAGTTGCATGGTCAGTGAAAAATGTAGAGGGATCTAATTCCACTGCATTTGATTTCTCTAGAACAGATCGGGCTGGCCGAATTGGTACAGCAATGATGGTTCTTGGATTTCTTATTGTGACAGTCGCGGTAACTACCCGTGGACTTTCAGCCCACAGGGTTCCCTGGGGCAATATGTATGAGTTTTCGATTACTGGTGCATTTACTCTCTGCGCGGCATACTTATTTTCATTAGCAAAGTGGAAGCTACGTTGGCTTGGCTTACCTGTTTCATTTTTCACACTACTTACTCTTGGAACTGCAATCACTGTTTTATATAGACCTTCTGAGCAACTAGTTCCTGCACTTAAGTCGCCATGGCTTGCTATTCACGTTTCTGCAGCAATTATTTCCGGTGGAGTTTTCCTTGTTGCCAATTTAGTTGCAGCAACGTATCTCTGGATGGAAGTGATTGAAAAGAAGGGTGAACGACCAATGTGGGCAAAGAAAATCCCATCTCTTGAATCACTTGATCAACTTTCTTACCGCCTCATAGCTTTCGTTTTCCCACTATGGACATTTGCGGTTATTGCAGGAGCAATCTGGGCTGAATCTGCGTGGGGTAAATATTGGAGTTGGGATCCAAAAGAAACATGGGCATTTATTACTTGGGTTGCGTATGCCGCCTACTTACATGCACGAGTAACAGTTGGTTGGCGAGGACGCAGGGCAGCATTGCTATGTATTTTTGCCGGCTCAACATTTTTATTTAACTATATTTATGTAAACATTTGGGGAACAGGGTTACACACTTACTCTGGCTTATAAGAGTTAGATCTTCTTTAAAAATTCATCATTATCATCAGGGGGAATGATCTTCCCAGAACCGGGCCTTATTCTTTGAACTCCATTAGGCCGAGCTGTTCGCCCACCAACAAACCAAGCAATTGACCCCAGTAGACCAAAGAAAATTACTATCACTAGCCAACCCCATTTTGGGAGATTTCTTACAGATTCTTGAGGGGATTTAGCAACATCAAAGATGGCATAGATCTGTATTGCAACTAAAGCAATAGCTATAAGTGCATCAAGCATGCTGTAAGTCTACCTTTATATAAGCAGCGCAATTGCCAAAGTTGCTGCAATCATAAGTTGAAGTTTGCCTACTTTTCCTAAAACTGGAATGAGCGTAGGCCCTTTGGCACCATTCATAACGTTTTGGGAGATTTTGACTGATATAGGAAGAAAAATGATTGTTGCAATGGACCAAGGAGTAATAAATATAGCCAAGAGGGCGGTTAAATGAGCAAGAACAATTAGCCCTACAAACATTCTTCTCGCATTTTTATCNCCAATGCGAACAGCAAGAGTTTTCTTATTAGCCAGAGCATCTTTTGGAAGATCACGCAAGTTGTTCACAGCTAAAATTGCGCAAGAAAGCGCACCTATAGGGATTGAAACCAGAAAACTTCGCCATGTAATTTTTTCTGACTGTACAAAGTAACTACCAACAGTAGCGATTACCCCAAAGAAAATAAATACTGAAATCTCGCCAAATCCGAAGTAACCATAGGGCCTGGCTCCTCCGGTGTATGTCCAGGCAGCAATAATGCATATAAAACCTAATGCAATTAACCACCATGATGTTCGGTAGGCAAGAAACAAGCCTGAAATTGATGCAAGTACAAAACATAAGTAGGCAGCAGTTTTAACTTGTTTTGCTGTTGCGAGACCACTTGCGACTAAGCGCAGTGGTCCAACTCGGTTTTCGTCGGTCCCACGGATACCATCGCTGTAATCATTGGAAAAATTTACAGCTATCTGTAATAAGAGGCTAACGAGTAAGGCGGCTAGCCCATTTAGTAAATTAACTGGCCTCTTGTCATTATGTATAAGACTTGTTCCGACTAATACAGGGGCAATTGCTGCAGGAATGGTGCGTGGACGCGCCCCTGCTAGCCATTTACTAAAACCGGTTGGCTGTGAACTAATGTCAGATGTCATGGGAGAAGTCTCTCAAAATAGATGAGCAATTTCTTNCGATCTGGCTTTCCAATTGAAGTGATTGGAAGTTCGACGTTGGGCATGAACGCTTTTGGAACTGCGTGGTCACCAAATTTTTCTTTCAATAAAGTTTTAATCTTCTCAATTTCTATCTGCCCGTCAGATGCTAATGCAAGGCGCTCNCCCCATTCAGCATCTTTAGTCGCGCAAGCCATAAATCTTTGATTTTGCAAGTTTTTATTAAGTACACCCTCAATTGCTGAAAGTGAAATTTTCTCGCCCCCAGAAATAATCAAATCATCAACCCGTCCAGCAACAACAAGTTTTCCATTTTTGAACTCACCAAAGTCACTTGTAACGAACCATTTATTTTTAGTTGCTGCTTTCCAGGCATTTTGATCATTGAGGTATGTTTTTGCTTGCATTGGGCCACTAAGTGCAATTACCTGATGTTTTCTAATCTTTACTTTTACCCCAGGCAAAGGCTTATTGTTGTAGATGCAGCCACCGCTCATCTCTGACATTCCATAAGTCGTTATAACATTAATATTTTGGGATTTTGCTTCTTCTAATAAGTCATCTGAAGTAGGGCCACCTCCGACAAGGACTGCTTTCGCACTACATAAGTGCTTAAGTAGGTCGCTATCACCATGGAGCGCTCGATAAAGCTGCGTTGGAACTATGGATGTGTATTCTGCACTTTCATAAGTGCTTTTCATACGCAAATCAATAACTTGGCTTTGTAAAATAATTGAGCGAACTAAAACATTTACTCCTGCAATATGATTAATCGGTAACAATAGTGACCAGCGCTCGTTCTTCTTTGCTTTTAAATATTTATGTGATGCTTTTGCAGAGGCCATAAGTGCTTTACTAGTAAGAGCAACTTCTTTAGGTGTACCGGCTGATCCGCTCGTAGGGATTACTGCTGCAATCTTTCTTGCAACATGTGAATGGGTTGTTGGGCCAAAAGCGAGTGCAGGGCCTTTCCCGTTCAAGGCCAATTCGAGAGCTTGGATAATCTGTGCGATTGGCCACTCCTGCTGAACCTGAACAAGTTCGCGAGGTAACGATTTAGCCATAGTCCCCGTAGGCTAGCGTCTTGTAACGATGTCAGCGAGAGCAGTACGGTCCACAGGAGGGATTACGCATGAGTAAGCCGATTAAACGTGAACCTGGTGATCGTCGCATACCTACATGGATTACCGGCAGCGGCGGTGAGAAATTTGGCGACATAAAGTATGAAGTCGTAGAAGGAATCGCAAAAATCACAATTAATCGCCCTGAAATTCGTAATGCATTTCGCCCGCAAACACTTTTTGAATTAGCAGAAGCATTTTCATTAGCTCGTGATGATGAGTCCGTAGGTGTCATTATCCTTACTGGTNAAGGAACAGAAGCCTTCTGTTCAGGTGGAGATATTAATGTGCGCGGAGATGACGGGTACATTGGAAGTGATGCACTTGGAAAAAAAGGTATTGGTAGGTTAAATGTTTTAGATTTGCAAGTTCAAATTCGCAGACTACCTAAACCAGTTATTGCGATGGTTGCAGGTTGGGCGATTGGTGGAGGACATGTACTACATGTTGTCTGTGATTTAACTATCGCTGCCAATAATGCAAAGTTCGGTCAGACTGGACCGATGGTTGGCTCTTTCGATGGTGGTTATGGTGCAGGTTTGCTCGCAGCGCATATTGGACAGAAAAAAGCACGTGAAATTTGGTTCTTATGTCGCCAATACGATGCACAAGAAGCTCTAGATATGGGATTAGTAAATACAGTTGTCCCTGTTGGAGAACTTGAAGCTGAGACAGTGTCGTGGTGCAGAGAGATTCTGCGCCATTCTCCAATGGCATTGCGCCTACTTAAAGCGGGTCTTAATGCCGCTGATGATGGTTTGGCTGGAGTACAACAGCTTGCAGGTGATGCAACTTTGCTCTTTTACCTTACCGAAGAGGGCCAAGAAGGCCGAAATGCCTTTAAAGAAAAACGTGAACCAAACTTTAATAAATTTCCAAAACGGCCTTAATTAATATGGCAATACAACCTTTACAAGAAATCTTTCCAGAACTCACAATTCTTTCGATACCACTTCGAAACCAGTTTCGGGGAATTAATTATCGTGAGGTTGCCCTTTTCAAGGGTCCACATGGCTGGAGTGAATTCTCACCATTTTTAGAATATGGCATAGCCGAAGCATCAGTTTGGCTCGATGCTGCACTTGAAGCCGCCAATAACCCTTGGCCTGAGCTACATCATAAGAAAATTGCGATCAATGCAACTCTTCCTGCTGTTGCTCCAAAGGAAGTAAAAGCCATTCTGCAAAGCTTTGCTGGTTGCAAAAATGTAAAAATAAAAGTGGACGATTTCGAAAATGGATCCTTGCTTGTTGAAGCAACTTTAGAACAGATCCCCGATGCAAAAATAAGGTTAGATGTAAATGGTAGATGGGATCAATCAAGTGCCATAAGCAATTTACTTGAGTACCACCTACGGTTTGGAAGCATCTTTGAGTATGTTGAGCAACCATGTCAATCTACTTCAGAACTTGCAGCAGTAAAAGCAGAGAGTCCCATACCAATAGCAGTTGATGAATCTATACGTAAGAGCTTATCAAGTGATCTTTCTGTGTTGAAGGACATTGCTGACGTTGCAATTCTAAAATGGCAACCGCTAGGTGGATTTACTTNCGCTCATAAAATTGCAGATAAGATTGGGTTACCTGTTGTTATTTCTAGTGCATTAGAAACAGGCATTGGTATTTCTCACGGATTAGCACTAGCCGCATCATTTAAAGAGGCAGATTTTGCATGTGGTCTTGGAACTGTGGCGCTCTTTGAGTCAGACATATGTGATCCTGCGGTAACTGCCGAAGGTGGCTTTATAGAAGTCGCACGTAGAGAGCCTGCGGGACTTGATAAGTATCAAGCGAGTGCAGAGCGTGTCCAATGGTGGAATGATCGGATAGTGAAGATTTTGGAAGCCAAATGAAAGCAACAACCTTGGCTCGCTCAATTATTAGACAGTTATTGGAATTAGGTATAAGTGATTTCGTTCTCTCACCAGGTTCACGTAATGCACCTTTGTCTATTGCTTTGTATGAGGCGGAACAAAAAGGTTTTGNTGATTTGCATGTTCGAATTGATGAGCGTGGGGCTGCCTTTTTTGCACTTGGAATTTCAAAAGCAACAAATAACTATGTGGCAGTTATTTGTACAAGTGGAACAGCAGCAGCGAACTTTCATCCTGCTACTTTAGAAGCATTTCATTCCCAAAGTAAGTTAGTTGTAATTACCGCAGATAGACCAAAGACGCTGCGCAAGACGGGAGCAAATCAAACTACTGAACAAGTTGGCTTGCTAGCGCCACTTATTTCAATTGATATTCATGAGCCAATTGACCTTAGCAATCACTTAGGTAGCGGCCCNGTGCATTTAAACGTCCAATTTCAAGAACCCCTTTTAAGTGATGAACGCGCTGAATGGCTTGCAGGTATGCACATAAAACCAATAGTTCCTATGAGTATAAAAAAAGAGAATTTAAAAGTTGGTTCACAAGGTGTTTTAGTTATTGGCCATGATCGTGCAGGTTTTTCGGTAGAGGAGCTTTCACGATTTTCTCAAGAATTAGCTTGGCCCATTATCGCTGAAGATCCACTTTCATTTCCTAGCGCGATTTCTCATTCTGCATTAGCGCTTACTGATGCTGCCATTTGTTCGTACTTAAAGCCTGATGAGATCATTGTTATTGGTAGAACTACCTTATCTCGTAGTATCAATTCATTTATTGCTGAGTGTGAGAAAGTGATTGTTATTGATCCAAGAGTTAAAAGTGTTGATAGTAATCGCAGTTCATCACAGATATTTACTTCACTACCAAGTATTACGAGTCAACAAGATTCCATCTGGTTAAATAAATGGGAGAGTTTTAACGATCTTGCAAAGAAATCACTTTATATTAATTGGTCTGAGCAGGATGCTATAAAAACAATCATATCAAGTATTCCTAACGAATCCGCACTGTTTGTTGGTAGTAGTAGGCCCGTACGTGACATAGAAGCTTTTGTGACACCACGAGAAGGAATTGTGACTTTTGCTAATCGTGGTTTGGCAGGAATTGATGGAAATATTTCTACTGCATTTGGAATTGCTACACACTTCAAACAAAGTTATGCGATTTTAGGTGACTTAACATTTTTACATGATGTCTCTTCGCTTGTTAATGCACCGACAGTTAATCTCACTGTATTTATCATAGATAACAATGGCGGGGGGATATTTAATACATTGCAGCAATCTGGCGTTGAAGGGTTTGAGAAGATTTTTGGGACTCCACATAATTTGAATTTAGAGAAGATTATTACTGGTTTTGGTCTTATAGTTGAAAAAGTAAAGAACGCAGCAGATATAAATCACTCAATTATTCATAGCCCCAGTGGCTTAAAGTTTGTAATTATCGAAGTTCCTGCTCGTGATGTTAATGCATCTGTATTAAAAGATGTTACTCAGAGCTTCTGTAAGGCACTTCGAATCGGAAGTAATTTAGCCTGACTTTCGGCAAGTTCTTGAATGGGGTCCGACCCAGCAACAATTCCACAACCAGCAAATAAACGTATTGATTTGTGATCTTCTGAAAGCTGGCCACACCTTAAAGCGATCCCTATTTCACCGTCGCCTCTCGCATCAACCCATCCAACAGGACCGGNATAGCGTCCACGATTCATGGATTCGTATTCCTTAATTAAATCTTCAGCTTTTTCTGTAGGTGTTCCGCATACTGCTGCTGATGGGTGAAGAGCTGAAATAAGAGTAAATATATCCACGTTTGCAGGCGACTCGTTTATTACACCGGTTACATCAGTTGCTAGGTGCATAACATTTGGTAAGTGCAATACATATGGTGATTCTGGAACGTTGGTGGATGATGCGTAAGGAGCAAGTGCATCTGCCACAGAGCGAACGGCATATTCGTGCTCTTCTAGATCTTTTGATGACTTTGCCAAAGAGGCAGCAAGCGCTAAATCTCGTTCTTCATCACCACTTCGCCTGATTGTTCCTGCTAAAACTCTTGATGTAACAAGGGTTTTACTCAAACGTACGAGTAGTTCAGGTGTTGCCCCAACAAGATCACCTACCGAGTAGACCCAGGTTGAGGGGTAGCCAAAATCAAGCTCATGCACAAGCGATAGCGGATCAATCGGAGTACTTGTAGTTGCAACAATGTCACGTGCCAATACAACTTTATCAAGCTCGCCTAATTTAATACGATCTACTGATCTTTGAATTCGCTCGCACCATTGTTCATCAGTAAGAGAACCCGGTGCCCATGTAATTGGACCTAGCGCAGATGGATGGACTGCTTTAGTAAGTGAAGGTTGTTTATCACCAATCCATGTGATCCATGATTTTCCATTTCGCACGACAATCACGACTTGAGGAATCACTAATAGAGAAGGCTCTTCTTCATCAAATGAAAATGAGGTAAAGATAATTGGTCCAGTGCCACTTCCATGAACGTTGTTATGAATTTCTAATTGCGTAAGCTCATTTTTCCACCACAAGGATGCGTCGTGGAATCTCTTCTTCCCCCTTACTTCGTGTGACTTATATATTCCAAAAGCAACAAAGCCTTCATTATTTTTGATCCATGAAGCAGCAAGGGGGAGACCACAATTAATTTCACTTAGCCTTGGGTGATCCCCAAGAACCTCAGTGGTTATAGATGTAGGCACGGCACTAAGTTACGTGGTTTTAGCTCTTTCTAATAATCGGCACCAGTTTCCAGCATGCTGGAAGTGCGGTACTCGCAATAGCGATCTTGATCACTTCACCGAGGAAGAATGGAGTGAAACCTTTTGCAAAAGTCCAACTCCAGCTTTGAACTGCAACATGATGGAGCCAATACATTCCACAACCAAAAACTAAAAGCTCTCCTAAAATCATTGTTGGGATAACTGTTCTAAATCTTTGATCCCATTTACGTTGAGCAAGAAATCCAGTTACTACTGTTGCTAGGAGCATGCCAACAAGATAACCACCTGTTGCTCCTGTCATACGCGCAATACCGTGTGAACCAGATGCAAAAATTGGAGCTCCAAGGAAACCAACAATTAGGTATGTTGCAAAAGTTGTAAAACCAAGTGAAGCGCCGTATGCAGTTCCGATTAATAGGGCGCCAAGTGTCTGCCCTGTAACAGGTACTGGAGATCCAGGAATCGGAAGTGCTATTTGTGCCATAAGTGAAAGAAAGAAAACGCCACCAAGAACTAGAGAAACCTTGGCTTGTGCTGTGCTGCGAGCTATAAATGCTGAGCGTAAAACCGCAGTTGATGTTGTGGACATGAGGGCCATCCTTTCAAGCTTTCGCTGGCTAATCTTAATTTGTCAGACGAGCCTACTACCATAAGAATATACGCGTGAGTAACTCTGCTGATTTAAACAAAAAACCAGAAGAAGTTTCTGCGATGTTTGATGGTGTTGCCGCGCGTTATGACATCATGAATGACCTGCTTAGTTTTGGCCAGACAAAAACCTGGCGTAAAGTGGCAACCGGGATCATTGCTCCAAAAAAAGGAATGAAGGTTCTGGATATCGCTGCCGGCACGGGGTCATCTAGCCGTCCACTTGCAGATGCCGGCGCAGAAGTTATTCCGGTAGATTTTTCTCAAGGAATGTTGGATGCTGGCAAGAAACGTCATCCTGATTTGAAATTTACATTAGCTGATGCACTTAAGTTACCTTTTAAAGATGGCGAATTTGATGTAACGACAATTTCATTTGGCCTTCGAAATACCACAGATTTTCAGAAAGCATTACAAGAAGCTCTCCGAGTTACAAAAGTAGGCGGACGGATTGTTGTTGTTGAGTTCTCGCACCCAACAAATCCAATTTTCCGTAATCTTTATATGAAGTACTTAATGGGGCTTCTACCTAAAGTTGCTCGCAAGCTTTCATCAAACCCCGATGCATATATTTACCTTGCTCAATCAATTCAAGCTTGGCCAAACCAAGTATTACTTGCCGAGAAGTTATCTCAAGCTGGTTGGAAGAACGTTGCTTGGCAGAATCTGACATTTGGAATTGTTGCTATTCACATCGGATATAAGGAAAGTAGCTAATGGCTTTCGGTATCCCAGTAGGCGATATAAAACTTGAGAGATCACTCAAGAAGGATATGTTACGTGTTGAGGATTTGTTACGCTCTCATATTCAAGGCGACTACCCTCTCGTTGTCGAAACATCTCGCCACCTTGTTCAAGCAGGGGGTAAGCGTTTGCGCCCATTGCTCACACTCCTAGGAGCACAATTTGGTGACCCAACCAAAGATGGAATTATTCAAGCAGCTGTTGTCTGCGAACTTACACATCTGGCAACTTTGTATCATGATGATGTTATGGATGAAGCAGCCCTTCGCCGCGGTGTTGTAAGTGCAAATGAGCGATGGGGCAATACCGTCGCAATTCTTACGGGAGATTACCTTTTTGCAAAAGCTTCAGACATGTTGGCAGACCTTGGCCCTGAAGCGGTTCGTTTGCAAGCACGAACATTTGAGCGCTTAGTAATTGGCCAGATTTCTGAAACTCAAGGAACTACAGCTGGTCTTTCACTTCTTGACCACTATCTCAAGGTAATTGCAGACAAAACAGGCTCCTTAATTGCAACATCAGCAAGATTTGGTGGATTACTCTCTGGCGCAAGCACGCAAGATGTTGAAGCCCTTACTCGTTTTGGCGAGAAGATTGGCATTGTTTTCCAATTAGCAGATGACGTTATTGATATTGCTAGTGAATCAAATGAGTCAGGAAAGACACCAGGAACAGATCTTCGTGAAGGTATTCCAACACTAGTCACTTTATTTATCCTGGAATCAAATGATCCAGCTGACGCTGAACTTAAAGAGTTACTTGCAAAGCCAATTGTTGATGAAGCTCTTGTTGGGCAAACACTCAAGAAATTACGTATTCATCCAGCGCTGAAAAAGTCTCGAGACTTACTCCATGAATATGCCGCAAAGGCGGAAGAAGAAATAACGGGACTACCTGATATTGCAGCGAAGCGCGCTTTAGTCGAGCTCTGCCAAACTATCATCACTCGTACTTCCTGACTTCACTAGATCTACGGCAAGTGCTAATAGGGCAAGCCAGACAATAAAGAATCCAATCCAGCGTGCAGTTGTCATAACTTCATGGCGCACTAAAACCCCAATAAGAAATTGGACTGTAGGTGTGATGTATTGCAAAAGCCCGATGACTATATATGGCAATTTATTAGCAGAGCTATTAAACATTAATAATGGGATTGCGGTAAAAACTCCAGCGAGAATAAGTAAAGTAGTCAGAGCCACATGATGACCAAATTGTCCTGTTCCTTTATTCCCAATCCATAGTAAATATCCACCGTATGGCAAGAGTGATAAAAATGTTTCAATTGCTAGTCCTTGAAGAGCTTCAAGCCCTAATTGCTTTTTAACTAATCCATANCTGCCCCATGAGGCAGCAAGTGCGAGGGCTATCCATGGTGGGCGTCCATAGTCAACTGTTAAAATAATGACACNAATTAGCGCTATACCCACAGATACCCATTGCCACTTACGCATCTTCTCTTTGAGCAGAAGAACACCGAAAGCAATAATGATCAGAGGGTTGATGTAGTAGCCAAGGGCACACTCCACAACATGTCCGTGGTTTACACCCCAGATATAAACGAGCCAATTGACTGAAATTAAACAGGTTGAAAGAAGAAGACGAAGAACTATTCGTGGGATACGCATAAGTGCAAGCGTTGAGCGAAGTTTGTGAGAATATGTAAGAGCTGCAACACAAACAACAAAAGTCCACACCGCACGGTGAGCAACAATTTCAATTGAGTTTGCGGGTTCAAGAAGTGGCCAATACAAAGGGAATAGGCCCCAAAAAAGGTATGCCCCAACTCCTAGCAATAAACCTAATCGGTAATTTTTCACAAAACCACTATCTGTAGTTCGTAAACTGGACTGAAAAATCCCACGGGTGATTTTTAACAAGCGCTATTGCTGTTTGTAAATCATCACGGCTCTTGCTAGTCACGCGGAGCTCTTCGCCTTGAATTTGAGTTTTGATCGCCTTGGGACCCTCATCACGAATGAGTTTTGCAATCTTCTTTGCATTCTCAGTAGTTATTCCTTCTTTTAATGAGCAAGTAATCTTGTATACCTTGCCACTTAATTGTGGTTCTGAGGAATCTAAATGCTTAAGTGATACTCCACGTTTAATAAGTTTGTCTTTAAAGACATCAAGTGCCGATTTAGCTTTTTCTTCCGAATCTGCCTCGATATTAAACTTTTCACCAGATTTTTCAATCTTGGTTCCAGTATTTTTAAAATCAAAGCGCGTTGAAATTTCACGATCACACTGGTTAAAGGCGTTATCTACTTCCATATGATCAACTTTTGAGACTATATCAAAACTTGAATCAGCCATTATGCGCCTCCTGCTTTTTGATCGACGTTCTAGATAAAAGGATATGACCAACAAAGCCTATGGCTAATGCAACAATGATTCCAACGTTTGCACTTGNCCAGATTCCACTCTTACCGCCTATGAGCCCCATGAAGTAGCCCTGCCACGACAACCATCCAGCAAACGTATTTGTGACAAAGCCCCATCCGACAAATGTCCCAAAGATAACAAGCCCAATTGAACGATAGTTCCAGAGGCCATATCGACCCGTAGTGCTAAATAAGTCTTTTTCAGAGTAGTCAGCTTTGCGCATAAGAATGTCTGCAACAAATATTGTTGACCACACCGCAATTGGAACACCGAGGGTGATGAGGAATCCTTGGAATGGTCCAATAAAATTAGGCGCAATCCATACTATATAAATAGTTCCAAGTGCCATGATCGATGCGTCAATCGACGCTGCAACATGGCGCTTCACAGGAAGCCCAATAGAGACCAAGGTGATTCCAGAAGAGTAAAGGTCTAAAATTGCTCCTCCAATAAGGCCAAGGACTGCAACAATGACAAAAGGAATCAAATACCACGTTGGGAGCAATGTAGTAAGTGCGCCAANAGGATCATTTGCAATAGCTATATTTAATCCCTTTGAGCTTGCTGCAAGGCTGGCCCCATAAATAACTAAAATAATAGGGACAATAGATGCGCCAAATACCGTCCAGCTAATTACTTGTTTGCTTGATGTGCTGCGGGGTAAATACCTAGAGTAATCCGCAGCAGAATTAACCCAACCAAGACCGATTCCTGTTATTCCAAAGATCATCGCTCCGATAAAGCCTTGAATACTTCCTGAATGGACACTGCTCACCAGATGCCAATTGATTTTGCTCAAGGTCAGAGCAATATATCCTGCGGTGAGCACAAGAGTGGCAGTTGTGAGCCACTTTTGAATCTTCATAATAGTGTGGAAACCAAGTACTCCGCCAAAGACAACTAAACCAGCAGATACGAGAAACCCGAGCACCCCTGCAAGATTATGGTTTATATGACCAACTCGCGTGAAGACAGTTTGTGTAGCAAGTGTTGCAAGTGCAACTAGAACTGTCTCCCAACCAACAAATATTAAATAAGAAAGAAATCCAGGAATAATATTTCCTTTTACGCCAAATGCTGCTCGTGAAAGTGTCATGGTTGGTGCGTTAGAGCGCTTACCTGCAATTGAGCTCACTCCGACTANTGCGAAGGAACCTGCAGTTCCAACCACAGCGGCAATGCTTGCTTGCCAGAAGGAGATTCCAAAACCGAGAAAAAATGAACCATAGGAGAGTGCTAGTAGAGAAACGTTACCAGCAGCCCATGGCCAGAAAAGTGAGCGGGCGGTGCCTTTGCGCTCGCTCTCTGAGATAAAATTAATACCATTAAGTTCAAGAGAATTGAAGATTTTCACAACAGAACTGTATTCCACCCGTTGGCATTGGTCTTGAAATTAAAGCAAACTAGGGCATTAAAAAATTACAGCATATTTTGACCGGCAGCATATTTGCTATCGCGGTTATAGGAAAAATGCGTACCAAAATGCATACTATTTATACGAGTGAAGTCACTCGATTACTCGGCTGAGTAAAAATACAGTAATCTGAGCGTGCTGCAGCGATGACTAACCCTGGCGGGTTGCCCGAGCGGCCAATGGGAGGGGACTGTAAATCCCCCGGCTCTGCCTTCGAAGGTTCAAATCCTTCACCCGCCACCAG
>JGI24890J29729_1000537_pt1 | contig 22976 bp, 32 predicted proteins | sample FreactcultureFD7_FD_29729 | JGI IMG/M metagenome (IMG submission 29729)
CCATTCGTACCCGCACCGTTCGTTCGATTCAATCCAAACCCACTCCCTCCCCTTCCAACTTCGGATCTCAAAGGTGGTCGATCTCCACCCGAGACAGTTCGCTCTCGATGCGAAGAAGGTCCAGTTGGAATCGGTGCCGGGGCGGGAGGTACGGCCGAGAGAACGGGTTTTGGTGGTAGAGAAGAAGCAGAAGCAGAAGCAGAAGATGGGAGAGGTGGGATTTGCATGTGGGGTACGGCGAGATCGAAAGGACCTGGTCCTCGAGTAGCAGAGGTTGAGGAGTTGTAAGTGGATGAACGTGGACCACTTGGAGGTTGTTGAGTCCCTCGAGTTAATGCACGAGGACCGGTGGGGAGAGCGGAAGTAGTGGTGATAGAACGAGGTCCAGAAGGTGTACTAGAGGAATGAGTCGGAGTTGAAGATCCTCCTTTCGAGAATCGAAAGGGAGAATTGACGGGAGAGACGATATTTGGTCGAGCTGGGAGATGAAGCGGAGGAGGTGCGATCGAGGGAGGTGGCGGAGGTGGCTGAGAAGGAGGTGCAGGCGGTGCGATAGATGGTGGAGGCGGAGGTGGAGGAAGAGCATCGGAGGGAGGTCTAACTGTACTTAATTTTGACGGTTGTAACTTGACGACTTCAGGATGTAACCTTTCCATTTCCTTCTTGACCGCTTCTTTACACAGTTCTCCCTTTCCATCGAGTACAACTTTGACTCCCTTTTCAGAACTCATCATCATAGCCATTCCAACTTTGGCTCCATTCGATTTCTGTAACGCTTCGTTTGCCACATTCGCACCATCTTGAGTTTGACCCGCCCTTCGCTTGCGATCGTATCTTTCCTTCTCCTCTTTCGAGAGACTCTCCCTGCCGTTTCGAGGAATGTCGTCCTGATACTTGATCCAACAAATTCCGAGTGAACCGCCAGTGTTCGTATCGTACTTGAAGTCTTGCGTTTCGATCTTGCCGAAGGAGCGGAAGTGAGAATGTATAGCATCGGGAGTGACTGTACTCGGATACTCTGTAACTAGAATGGCGGAAGGAGGAATTGGCGGAGGAGGTCCAAGAGAGTTCTTGTCCCACTGCGAAGGTACATCAACTCTTGAGATTAGCTCACGCTGCAGGATCTCATCAAATTGGAATGTACTCACGGAATAAGTAAAAGTTCCGAAACTATCGACAAACATTTCTCTCCTCTTCTTCTTGCCTTTATCGTTCGCACCCAAATCCATCGCCATCTTCCTTGGATCCTCTACTGTTCCATCAAACTTGTCCCCATCCCACCTGTACACGACCTCTTTCCCTTTCTTGACCGGATTCGAATCCAAACTCGGATCGTACAGCACTTTGTAATCCTTCGTGTTCAATTGTTTGTAGAAAAAAGGTGGAAGTTTCTCTTGCGGTTTCGGTGGTGGGGGAGGATTACGAGTCGAGGAAGAAGAAGAAGAGGATCCGTCCAGTAGGACGGCTGCAGAACGAGAGCTGCTGGTCGAAGGGAGTGAAGTTCGGGTTGAAGTGGGGGATGAGGAAGGACGAGCAGAAGTGGAAGAATTAGGGAGGGGAGTCGAATGCGATGTTGGAGTGGTAGAGGATCGTGAAGTAGAAGCAGTAGGGCGAAGTGAGAATGGTTCAATGTGAGGTTTAGGAGGGAGGTATTTGCTATTATTCTCATTTGGGGAGGTAGAGCTGATAATCGACGTTGTAGAAGTGCTTGAAGCCGTTGCTGTCGTATCTTTGGCTACATCCCATCTCGAACGACCTAGAATTTGGATTGTTGAAAGAAAGAAAAGGGAAACAAGGTGAAAAGTCAGCGATCAAGCTCTAGGTTTTGAGATCAAGATAGNGAGTGTGAGTTTACGAGGTTTAGGAATAGAGTGTTCAGATAGTCTAGCTTGAGGTGGTGGTGGAGGGATTGAATCAGGACGCGAAAAAGAAGTATCTCGAGGAGGAGGAATCTCTCTCTGTCCTGATTGCCTTGGATCTGCACCGTATAGTTCACCTTTGGGTATCTCTGGACTGTCGATCAAGTCATAGTAAGGGTTGGAGAAGGAGGAAGTAACAGGTTCGTCTCTTGTCGGACTCGGCCACCCGCTCATCCTTTGTACGTGTATCCTAGCTCTTGTCGGGAGCTCCTTGTCGCGTGCTCAGTCGGCTAGATGGGTTTGAGAGGGAGAGGCGAGATTCGAAGGTTGTTTGAAGAGAAGAAAGAGTTTCGCTAGCTCTCGCCCTCCCACCTCACACTCGACTCTCGAACCTGCAGCCTACGATACTGTAGACACAGATCTATGAGCTTACCTGAGCCGCCCCAGGATACACGAACGAATCTCAAGAGTTTTACCGATTCTTTCAACTTGAATCATCAAAGAGTCGACGCCTTCGACCAGGATCAGTCGGATGACGCGTGGGAGTATCAATAAGACTGCATCAATCTATCGCCGAATTCAGACATCTATCCTCGCGGAACCGAGATCGATTTCTTCACTTCACTTCGATCTTCGCAAGGTGTCGACTGGACTACTTCGTGCCATGGAGTACTCTCCGATACATCGACAGCTTAGACGGTACAGGACTACTCCCTTCAACTCGGCCCATCGGTAATCTCTCGCTCGCTCTTCTTCCCCCATCTCTTCCCCATTTCGCTCTCCCTCGAAACCTTACCCAAACAGACGCGCACAGCCATCACACTTCGTCCGTAAACGACCACATATCTCGAGCGCTACAAGGATGCTCAACACGAAGGGACAGGATTACGATTCCAGCCCTGCAGGTACGTGATACGAAGAAGAACGCTCTCACATTTTTAGTCACCGATAGTAGAGGAAGGATGGAATGCTTGCAGTGATAACGAAAACTATCTTCTACCAATGTATCGAATAGCGCTATATAGAGAGAGAGAAACGAAGCTCTAGGTTCTAGAGAAGATACCAAAATTTCGAAATCCTCCTCACTCCCATGTTTCTCATCCCACTACACTCATTCCATTCGCTCAAGATCTAAAGTGGGGGGGTCGTTTAAGCGAATTCCTTGAATTTACCCTCGCCGACCTTGGGTTCCGCCTTTTTAGCCGCCTCGACCAAAACCAATTTGACCTGATCCATTCCCTTCGCGCTCTCCATCTTGGTCTTCAATTCGGCGACCTCTTCGGCCTCGAGCGCAGAGAACAACAAGTCCAATTCACTGAAGCATCCCTCGACGGTAGCGGGAGCCGGGGAAGTACCGGCAATCGTGAAATAGTTGTTCGAAGTGACTAGAGCGGTGATTGCTTTTTGTGACTTCTTGACATTCTTCTTCGCGGCGTCTTTTGCTTTCTTTGCTGCTTCGCGATCGGTCTACAACAAACATCCTCATATCCTTTGGATCAGCTCGAACGCTCAGGACAGAGAGTGAAGAGAGCGAGGTTGACCTTATCCTTCGCGTCCTTTTCAGCTTGATCCTTCTTTGCCTGTTCCTCTGCCTCCTTCTGTTGCTTCTCTTGTTCAGCCTTGACTTTGGGGTCGACTACCTCTGCTCCAGCTACTTTACCCTTCTTGGCATCTCGAGCGGCTTTCTCAGCGGCCTTGAATTGCTTGATACGAGGGTCCGAAGCGAGAGCGGTATCGACGAGGGTACGAACTCGGGTAATGTCGTCCTTCTTACGTTGGGCGCGTTGGGCTTTGTTCTTCTTCTCTTGGTGTCGTTTCTCATCTCGACTGCACACCTCCATTGCTTCCGACATCAGTTGGAGTTCGAGATAAGAGAGAGGTGTGGAAAACGCACGAATCAGCTCCCTCGGGTGCGTCCTTGTCCTCATACTCGAAACTCCTCCACGAATCCAAGTTGTACCAGAAATCGTAGAAGCTCTCTACCTCTTGTTTGCTAGTCTCGGGACCTCCCAAACTAGGCGCAGGTTGACTCTTGGAGAACCTCGATTCACGAGCAAAGACGGGAGCCCACAACTCGTAGAAGTTTGATTCGGTCGTCTCTTTTTGAGATGGGTAATCGTCGGTGATCGCTGGGTCGACCGAATCGAATTGACGACGGGTTTCGAGTTTCGAGAGAGTCTCCATGGCTGTAGGTTCAAGCCGGATACATCAGTACCGATAAAGGTGAGGGATGCAGAGAGAGCTTGAAACCCACCCTTAGCGATACATTTGAAGAATGAATCATCGTTACCATCTCCACCAGCGGAAGCCTTCTTGTCGGGGTGGTGACGGAGCACCTTGCGACGGTCTGCGAGGGGGAACATGATCAGCCTATCCGCTATGAAAGCGAGACTGAGAGAATTATCCACTCACGAGCTTTCTTGATCTGCTCGTTAGTAGCGTTGTATCGAAGGTGTTGAAGACCGAGAACAGCGTAGTGATCTTGTTCCTGTACATCTCGAACAAACGTGCTCAGCTAGTGCAACTTTCGAGCAGAAGCTGAGCGAGAGAACGAGACGTACCTTCCACTTCCTAGGGTCTTGTTCAAGGACATCCCTCGATTCCTGCTCTCCACCGAGTTCAGCATCTTGATCATCCTCTTCTTCTACGACCTGGCCGTTTTGAGCGGCGAGTTCACCCTCGAGTTTATCATCTTGAGCGAATGAACGTTGGTTCAAGATCCTTCGAGCGTGAGCGTGGAAAGCGGGTCCGGCTGGGTAAACTGCTCCAGAGGTAGAAGGGGCTACACAATTACCACTCAGGGTTAGCAAGTTGTCTCACAGGGAAAGATGAGAATAAAAAAGGTGAAGTTTTAATTTACCAGAGAGAGGAAAGAAGGAAGCGGGTTTGTAAGATGGAGTCTTGACGGGTAGAGCAAAGTCTAGAGTTTGAACAGTAGGGTGCGACATCCTATCTAGCTGTATGAGGTGGTTGTGAAAGGAGCAAGAGGTTGCACTCCCTCTCTCTCCCCTCGCTAAGTTCGCTGTTTCTCTCATCTACTTCTGATCGATTCAATATACCTCTAGTCCGTTATCTATACCCATCAAATAGCCCAATCCCACTGTCATCGGTCAGAGTGAGGTTGCATGAACTTGGAATTAACAAGTTCAGTCATTTCCCTCGTTCCTTCCCTCTCCTCCTCTTCTAAGCTCTACTGACTCCCCTAGAACTATTCCAAAGATCCCTTCACAACTTCCTTCCCAGAGAATTACGATACTTCGATAGATGTAGCGGCAGAAACCGCAAGATTCAATCCATCAGGTTTATTCGCAGGTCATTACATCGCGGTAGGGAGGCAAGATGGGGTCGTATTGGTCCTAGATTTTGAGACCAAGAACGTCGTCAGGTGGTTGGAAGGTCATGTTAAATCGGTCACTACTGTTTGGTCAGTCTTCGGAATCTTTCTATTCCCTTTTCTTCCTTCCGCCTCCTATTCTCGCCCTTCCCCCTCCTTCCAACCCAAGCCGTTCTCTTGAACCTTTACTATTGTAAACAACCTGGTTCGAATACTGACTCACTCTTCGTATCGTCCTGAATATCCCAAAACAAATAGTTGGTCTCACAATTCACGTTACCTCCTCACGGCCTCTCGCGACTGGAACGTGATCATCTGGGACCTATCCTCCGCCGCGTTCTCGACCGTGATAGGTGAGAGACGCAACACGATTCGGTTTGATGCGCCCGTAACTTCGGCTGCTCTACATCCTAGAAACTCGTTCGTTCTCTGTTTCCCTTCTTCTTCTTCATCCTCCTCCTCCCCTGTCAAGCTGACTCGGAGATGGATGAGAGTTTTCCAAATAGGAAATTGTGTGTCGTCACGTTGCACGCTCAGACACAACCGGTGTTTGTCGATCTGAGAAAGAAGACCGAGGGGAGATGGGAATTGGAAGTTCCGCCGGAAGAGGAGGAAGCGAAAGAGGGAGGAGAGAATGGAGAGGAAGGTCAATCAGCTGAAGGAGAACAGCCGATGGAGGAGGAGGAGGAAGAGGAGGAAGAAGATGAAGCGTACATTCGACGGAATAGGTGCGTGCGAAAAGTCTTCTTCAGATTTTACTGAAAACTCGAGTAGCTGAGGAGATCGGTCGCACGCAGAGAGATCTCTACGTTAGCTCGATTCAACCCTCGAGGTGATTTGATCTATGTCGGAACGAATCGAGGAAACATCAATATTTGGGATGTACAAACCAAAGAGGTGAGCGTCCTTTCGTCTGTTCAGTACTACTCCTTGGTCCTGTACTGAGAGGGGACAAAGTATGCTTTCAGTGGCTATGGACAGAATACGTCGGCAGTCCCTCGGCGATCAAACAACTCGAATTCAGTCCGAAAGGAGAGTGCGTCCCCACCTCTCTCTCTCCATTTCCTCCTCACTCTAGAACATCTCTTGACGCATCCTCCATGAACACTCTTCTCTCTCAGTGCAATCANNGTCAACTCGAACGACCGAGTGATTCGACTCCTCTCCCTCTCGCCATTTCCACCTGCACCTCCTTCTCCCCCCTCGCCCTCTTCCGACCCAGAAGACTCAAACATGTCCCCACCGCCAGCCGTCGAAGAAACTCCTTACTCGCCACCGCCTCCCCGACCAGCTCGTATCCCTTACTTTGAAATCGTTCACAAGTTTCAAGATCTCGTCAACCGAACTCCCTGGAACGGGTGTGGATTCTCAAACGACGGCGAACATATAATGGGTGGTTAGTTCCTCCTCACTCTCTCCATCTCCTCTCATTTCAAGGTAGACGCTGATGGACGAGCTTTGAGAGGTGATTTTTTTTAGGAGCGGATAATAAAGCGTCTCACAACATTTACATTTGGGATCGAGATTCTGGAGGACTATCAAAGATCCTGGAAGGTCCGAAAGATCCCCTCGAAGACCTAGACGTACGCCTATTCCTTCTCTTCTTGTCGTGAGAAGTAAAACCCTAAATGTTGACGGAAGAGACCTTTTTTCTTTGTATAGTGGCATCCCTTGAGACCGTTGATTGCGAGTACTAGCTCGTTGGGATTGATTCATACGTGGGTGACGCCGATCGTTGAGAATTGGGCAGCTTATGCTCCTGGTTTCGAAGAATTGGATGAGAATCGAGAGTATGAAGAAAAAGAGGATGAATTCGATATTGTACGCTTTTCTTCCCATCGCTTTCTACTCTATATCATCGTCTTCTTCAAGGATTGACGTAGGGCAATGAGGAGTGTACAGGAAGATGAAACTATCTTGAAACAACGTCAAGCGAATTTACAAGATATTCCAATCGACATCATGACGACTTCATCGCCTACTCAACATACGAATACTCAGAACCAGTTGTTATACCCTCGCGAGTTACAAGAGGGTGCAGAAGAAGCGACGCGAGTGTTCGAAGGATGGATCGAAGAGGATGGAGACGGAGCCGAGGACGAAGCGTTTTGTTTAGCTCCCGAATTGGACGAGGTTCCGTATCAAGGGGAAGAACAGATTGTTGAAAGTAATGGAAGGAATCAATAAGCTCGTCGTTCTCTCATTTCTGCAAGTGAGGAGGAAGAACGAACAGCAAGGTTTGCAGGGATGCGAAGCAAAGTCAGGGGGAGGGGGTGTATATCAACGATTTGGTGGTGGTGGTGGGTAACGACAAGTAGGAAGGGTACAAACAAACAAACAATTAAACGGCACTGACGAACGAGAAAAACGAAAACAAGCGAGTTTTGAGTCAATCAAGCGGTAACTTCCCCCCTTCCCTTCCCTACTCTAATTCAGGACTCGTACCCTTATCCTCCTCTTCCTCTTTCCTCTTCTTCTCTGCCGCTGCCTGTTCCTTCGCTTTCTTACTCCTGTTTCGAGGTCCCCTCTCTTTCGTGATCGGTTTCAATCCTCCCAACTTACATTGTCTCCCTCCTGGAACTGACATGAAGAATTTGTCGCTGTGGAAGGCAGAGTAATCGGAGGCGGAGAACGTTTCGGGCGTTGACGAGTTGGGAGGAAGGACTGAATTAGGGAGGGAAACGGATTCGAGGATTGAGAGGAGAGAACCAGTCGTGACTCGCTTGAAACCGTAGATCTGTGGGCCATGTGGAATCGACTCAGTCCCGCTATCTGTCACGAAGGGCTGAGAAAAGTACCGAAGACTCACGTTTAGTTGACGTACGAAAGAAGCAATAGTCGTATGACGGAAATAACGAGCAAGGATCTCAAGCAAATGAGCTTTCGTGTGGGCAATCAAGATGTAGTTGCCCTGTCAACGTCGATAAAGGTTAGTCAAGCAGAAACTTGCGAGATAGAGGCAGAGGCAGTAAACGTACACTCGTATCCCACCTAATCCAAGGTTGATACTCTTGATGATCGAGGAGATAGCTAAGCTTCGATATGAAGGGCTGAGNGATNACATCGNTGAGTACGAGTGCGAGGANAAGGAGGAATCGACAAGAATGAGCTCACAGTAATGACTTCATTCCCTCCTTCAGAACTCGCCGGTGAAGCTCTCGATTCATCGACAGGTAAGGACAATCCACTTGCCATCGCTTGTTGCTGTTGAGCAGCAGTCGGGAGGTCGGGAAGTTCAGGAGAAGCAGTTTGCGAAGAGACCCTGGATTTCTTCGCAGTCGGATACGGCGAAACGAGTTCTTCGATATCCCAAATCGATCCTGATCCGCTCCTCTTTGACGTCGATTGATGAGGTTGTGCTTGAGGGAAAGGTACGTAGAGAGGAGCGAGGTCCACCTCTGAAGGTTGAAGTCCGAAATCTAAATAACCTTGCCATTCATTCGACGCTGCATTCGTGAGAGGTGGTTTGGGAGGGGCGAAAGAGGAAGCGAAGTCGAGGGAAGGGAGACGACCTGGACTGAGTGGGCGTGAACCGATGGGAGGTAGTTTGAGGGAATCGTTCAACGAATTCGAGGAAGAAGAAAGGAGAGGGGAAGGAGCGACATCTGCTGGCGAACATCCTCCTCCTGAACAGGAAGGGGTGATAGGCTTGGGTAGTTCAATTTGATTGAATAGAGGGCATCCAGTCACCGTGTAAGCTATCAAGTTGAGAGGGAGGGTTAACTCTCGGACGTGGGAAAACAGAAGTTGAATCAAAAGGCGAACTCACGACATGGGAAGCTGGGAGCTGGAGCAGCTGAGGCTGACATGCGTGTTGATTAATCGGACTTTATTGAAGGTGGTAGGAGAAGGGGTGAGAAGGAGCTGTCAAAGTTGAGATTCTAGATCAACAAAAGTTTAAAAGTGAAACGAAAGAAGGTAAGAGAAGTTCCTCACTTTTGAAAATACGCTCTCCATCTCCCGGGTCCCACTTTGCTCCTAGTACTGCCGACAAACCTCCCGAAAGTGGACTTGGAAACGGAGACAGCGAGTTTCGTCGGTAGTGCCGCACAACCTCTGAAACGACTTGTCTCACTTTTTACACAGCTTCACAGGTTCAGTACACTACATTGAAAGTTTCTGAGGTCATGCTAGTCGACGGATACAGTCGAGGAGGAGGGAGGAGGGAGGCATTTTTGAATTAGGAAGGCAGATTAAGTCAAACCAAAATTAAGCTCAAACGCTACTCCTTCACCACTTCCAACGTCCACGCATCTCCCAGTCTTTCATTCTTCTCATTCAGTCCACCTTGGAAGACTACCTTTGACCCGGACACGTGAGAGGCAGGTAACCATCCTCTCGCTTCCGGGAGGTGAGTCGACTGCTCAGACGACTCGAGTCGGATCCAGCTGAAAGAGGGATCACTCTCCTTCGTCGCAAGAAGAGCCCACGCGTCGTTATGGAACTAGAGAGCGAGGCAAAACGATTGAGACTCAATTCCCCGAGGAGAACGAAAGGAAAGCAGAACTCACGAAGCCAGCTCCAGCATGTCCCAATTCAGCTGGTGCGCCCTCTCTCTCTCCAAGTGCCATAACCGCAACGACCCTCTTCTCTTTCCATTCCAACTCTCCGTCTAACCCAATAAGAACGTGTACACTTCGTTTTTCTGGACCCTCGCCGCCTCCCTCGACACTCGCTTGAACACTCCTCCACTCCTTCTTCCCAATATCGTACAAATCTAGGCCATCGAGCTCGTAACCTGCGAAACCTCCGAACCGAGCCAGAAGAGGAGAGGAAGCGGTCGAAGCTGGTAAAGCCGTGAGAACAGTTCCACCTCGTCCTGGCTCAGGAGCAGAAGGTAGAGCAGTCCAATCGAGAGTCGAGAGATCTATTGAATGTAATTGAGCAAGTCGTCCGGAAGCCGGACATCCAGCATGTAGATACAGTTTGTTCTAAACCGAGATTCGCAGAAAAGCTCAGCAAGATTCTGCTTGAAGCGTCCGTTCGAACGGAACTTACATCTAGCGCGCACATCGTATGAAAGCTTCTCGGCTCAGGATGTTCCCCCCTCGTTTCGAGTTCCCTCCATTCCTTCGTAGCGACGTCGAATTCCCAAATTCCGTTCTCGCCGCTAAACGTTCCCATATCCGTTCCTCCTCTACCTCCCCACAAATAGATCTTGTCTCGATAGGAAGTGAAAGAGGCTCCTACTCGACTTGCAGGCCACGAAGAAGCAGAGCTGGACTTGAGAGTCGACGATTCTGAGGCTGCGACGCAAGTTTCGAAATTGAGCGATCCTTTTGCAGGCCTAATATAACAGCAATGCAACTTACAGTCAAGATTCAAAACGGCCACATCTCCTTCCACAGGCGTCCTAGGTTTCAATTCCCCACCAAAGATGTAAAGTTTGTCTTGAACAATTGCGAGTCCATGCGAAGAGCGAGCGACGTTGTCAGGTGTATCGATAGACTTCCAGAGTGCTTTGAGCGACATTGCGAGGAAATAAGAGTGACGTGGGAGGAAAGAAAGAAGCAAAATGTTGACGTGACGATGATAAGACTTTTCTGCGTTTGAAATTTGATTTGACGAAACGGCTAACCTCGATGGTACATGAGAGAACCGACGGGGTGCACAAGTCGAAGTCGTCGATAGGCGGCGACGCAAAGAACCAGAAGAGTCAATGAAACTGGATCTGCGACGAAGCTCAGACAGTCGAGACGGCCATGCTTGTGAACGAGTTGACATTTCGCAAACGGAGCCAAAAAATAACGATAAAACCCCATCTACAGTTCCCTCCTGAGGATAGCGACCCCTTCAGCATGATGAGTTTGCGAGAACAAGTCCGCTGCCCTCGCACTCTCGATCCAATACCCTTTCTTGCCTTTGCCCTCTGCCTCAACCTTCTTCTGAGATTCCCTCACCATGTAACCGATGTCCCTCGCTTGAGTGTTCGGGTTGCAGGATACGTAAATGATCGTTGCTGGAGAGAGCTTGAGGAGTTGTTCGAGGAACAACTCGTCGCATCCTTTGCGAGGGGGATCGATCAAAACTGTCGTTTGATCAGGAGGGAACGAGATGTCCTGTGAGTCACGTCGATCAATCGTACGAGTCAGTGAGCTGTTCGACCGTGCGGAGAGTTCAGGAAAGACTCACGCCAAAGATCGCCTCTGCTTTACCATCTCTGAACCCGATTTCACCTCTCCCTTCACCCTTGTTGTAATCAGCGTTCTTCTTCGCCCACTTGATACTCGCTTTATCAATCTCTACTCCCTCGATCTTATCAAACTGATCCGCCAACGAGATCGCAAACAATCCCGATCCACAATAAGCGTCGACCAAATAAGCCTTAACGTCATCTCCTCCCGTTGTTTTAACTCCTACAGCATCTTTGATATAGTCGAGTAGGGAAGGTAGGATCGAATTGTTGTTCTGGAAGAAGGAACCCGCTTGTTGTTCGAATTCGTTCGTACCGACTTGTTCTCGAACGGTAGCGTGGTGATCCGTGATACAAACGTGGTTCTCTGTCGAGGGAGCATAGTCGGTAGGCTTCGATGTGACGTCGGCTGAGCGAGGAGGGAGAGAGTCGCGAAGTAAGAGAGTAGCACCTCGTTTGTAAGCAGAGATGTTGCTATAATCGTGATCTTGTCAGCACTGATTCGGACTCATTAAAGAGAGAGAGGGCGGTACTTACTTCTTGACCTTTTCTCGCTCTCCAACCATATGATCGTTGATAACCTTTGTCGCGATCACACATTCTTCGATATCAACGATTCGTTTCCTCCCTTTCTGNTCNAATCCGATCGTAATCTCCCATTCCTTCTTCGGCTCTTCCTCNTCGACCNCAGCAACCTCNGNATCTCCNCCTTCAATCTTCTTCGTCTTTTCCTTTCTTCGATTCTTCTTGTTTTGTTGATTGTTCGAAGAAGGTGGTACTTGGAAGTGAGGCGTTAGTTTCGTTCGGTAGCCGTATTCGAGGGGAGATGAAAGGGTAGGACCGATTTCGGGGACGAGGGATGGGTCCAGTTTCGAGAAGTTTGCGAAAGCTCTTCGAACGACGTTTCGCTTGAGTTCGAGTTGTTCTTCGTAGGCGAGGGGTTGATACTGAGGTCAGGTTCGCTTCAATCAGCTGAGAATTATGCAATAAATTCAAGTAACCCAAAGAACTCACTTGACAACCCGAACAAGTTCCAAAATAACGACATTGAACTCGATTCCCAAACTTCTCCCTAACCTTCCTCAGCTCCTCTTTCGCCTCATCACTCATCGCTGTATAACTCGGTAACACCTCTGGAGGAGTTGAAGCATCTCGTTTCTCGCTTCGTTCGATGATTTCGAGCAAATCACCATGGCTCATGTAGTATTCCGGTTCATGTCGATGCACGTGGATCTTGACGAGTTCGCCAGGGAGAGTGAAAGGTACGCTGACGAGTCGAGTCGGTTGATCAGATCCAGAAGGAGTGAGAACCGCCAAACCGTCTCCTACGACATTCGCAACCTTTTTCTTTCAGTTTTCTGTTCGACGTCTTTGACTGGCCGAGAGAAAGAACGCACCGTGCGAGTTGATCCCAACGATCTTGACCTCTACATCCTTTCCATTCGCTCCGATTCCCCATTCAGCCTCTGCTTCAGCTCTCCAATTCTTTCCCTCTTGCTCCAATTTCTGCATTTCCTCTACTCTCTCCCTGCCTAGCAGTTCAATCACATCGAATGCACCAGCTTCTTCTACTCCCCCAGGTTTGGGAGCTTTCACTTTCCTCGCCTTTCTCTCTGCTGGTTTCGAATGTTTGGGTTTCTTGTGAACGGGTTCTTTCACTTCGATCAAGTTGGGGGGCGCAGATACTGGTTCTTCTACTGCTAGCTTGACTCGCTTTGTACTGGGTGAGGTTGTCGAGGTTGTCGAAGTTGAAGTTGAATTAGGTGGATTGGGTGAAAGCGCTCGCTTGCCATTGCTGTCGGCTGTGGACATGATGAACGCTCTTGTTTGTAGTTGAGCGAGTGGGTGATAGATGAGGTGTAGAGAGCGAAAGGCTCTTAGGAGCATTCAAAGGTGGAAGATGGAAAATTCTCTCCCTCAACTTTTTCCGCAACTTCTCATTCGTCGATTTTCGACTTTACTGAATCGCCTGGCAGCACCAGGTTTCATGTTGTCAATGTCAGACATCTCGGGATTACTGCCGAGAGAAGCTCTGCAGGCTTTGTCTTGCGAAACTTGCAACTCTCGAAAACGAAGACTTCGCAACTGCTCGATTCTCTCTTACTCTCTCGCTCTGTCTGGATATCCCTGCTCTCTCGACAATGATGGCCTGACNAACATGACAAATATAAGATGACAGTGAACACCAAGACTCGCATTCCAACACGACGACGATGACCCGCTTAGAACTGAAGACAATCATCAAAAAACGAAAGAGAGCGTCAGTTTCGCCGATCCGAAATGATATAATACGATTCAAAGTTGGACGTGTTTGACGTACCTGGAGAGCTTGTCCTGTAAACAGCAAAAGAATAAGATGAAACAAGCCGCAAAACGAAAACCGTCAGTTTCGATTATGAACGTCGAACAGGAACACGAGAACCGACCCTTTTGCTTCTTGTCACTGTAGTAGCGAAAGGCAAGATCGTCAGTACTCGATGATATAGCGGGAGATCTGGAAAAAGCAGAAATGAGAAAACGTACCCTCCAAGTTCGAAGTGCTTGCATCGCTTGAGGGAGAGTTGCATCTTGTACTTGCAAGCAGTGCACTCGAGACGGAGAACGACCTTCTTGGTGGTCTTGGCCTTCTTGTGGAAAACAGGCTTAGTCTGTCCTCCGTAACCTATAAATCTCACATATTTCAACTCGTCAACTTCTTGCCCCTTCTTCTCCCGACTCTCCCTCATTAATGAACTAATGAATGAGATGTACCAGATTGCTTTCGGTCGTAACGACGCTTTCCCTGAGCGAAGAGGGAAGCCTTTCCGGTCTTGTATTGGGTGACCTTGTGGGGAGTGTGCTTGCGGCACTGCTTTCCCTTGCAGTAGGTTCGGCGGGTCTTGGGAACGTTGACCATCTGTACACGAATGAGAAGCAAGCGATTAGGAGAACCGTTTGAGAGGAGTCGAGTGGAGCAGAGGAGAGGGGAGAAGTTGAGTGAGGAGTTGTAGGGGAACGGTGGAGCGGAATTGAGTGGGAATATTTACCTTGGAGTCCTATAGATCCGGCGAATCGAAACAAAGCAACATGATCAGCAATTCATCCCAATTTCGATTTGGGTCATACTGAACGGCCAGGACGAGCTCGGGACGCTTCATCAGGGCATGTAGCGCCCTGTAGACTGCTCCAATAGCCTAGCCCGTTGTTACTGATCCCCTTTAACCCATCTAGCTCTCCAATCGAGTTGTTTGAATCGATGCTAAAGTTTCCCCCTTTTGGAATTCCCTCTAAGATTTCCTTAATTTCGATATCACCGCTTCCCTCTCCCTCTGGCCTGACTGAACCCTGGACCATTCCCTCTAATTATCCACTATCTATATCCCTAGGCTGATTTTGTACGAACTGGAGGTGTAGAAGAGTGGGTCGAAAATGGGTTGAAAAAGGTCGAGCAGAGAAGTTGATCAAGGAATTGGACAAGTCGGAGAGGTGAGGTGAGGAGTTCAGGAGGGTGTAGAGCTGGTCTTGAAGGTCGTAAAAGCTATAAGAACTTTGTCTAACCTTGTTGAAGCGAGGGCACGAAGAGAAGAGAGAGGCCTCGGTTCTCCTCCAGACGAATCTGCCCATCCATCTCTCCCGCAGACCATCTTCGTCCACAACACCTCTCGAAGCCTGTTTAGCTCATCTGTTCGCCGAAACTCAAGTCTGCGCTGAATTCCTTCTCATCGATTCATCTCCATCACAAACTCTTGTAACTTTCGCTGCTCTCCTCTAACTCGTCACTCGAAGCTCCACTCGACTCGCTTCGGTTCAGCTTCTCTCAAGAAAAGAGGCGTTAGGAATCCTCGCCGCCAGTCTCATATAACACCTCGTCAGATGGGCGTCTTCAGTTCAACTTTGGGATCTTCCCCCACTCGGCGAGGAGGCAACGGTCAACAGTTGGAGCCATCAGTAGGAGAAGCTCGTACAGTAGCTGCACTTCTCGTCAAAGGGAAACGAATCCCCGTCGAACTCGTAATCGATATTCTCAATTTCGCGTGAGTTGCAACTCATCATCCTTGCATCAGCTTGCCAAGTTCCAGAGCTCACTATCCGTCTGTGCGCACGCAGCGAATACTGCCCGACTATGACTTGTCGTTCCGATCGATTGGTCAATGTCGCAGCGGGATGGAGTGGAAATCGTCAATCGATTCCGATTTTACAAACTCCTCCAATTCCGTCAATACCAGACATCCCAAACGACAGTGTTCAACGCATCCGAGTGTTCACAGACTCGCACGATCAAGGTGCGTTCGAAACTGATCTTTTCCCACCCCTTCTTCGACCCTGCATTGACATCAAGATCCGACGCTGTATCAGGCTTCTCTTCGTTCCCTCAACATCAAAACACCCGAGAAGCCTCTTCATCATGGTTCGAACTCGCACTCGTCCGTCCTCCCCCGCCTTGTCGTCCACGTTCCTCCTCAAGTTCGACAACAGCGATGCCAGGTGCTCTCCCATCCTTCCCCATTGCGCCTTCTCCCGGTCCACCCGCTGCTCCTCCCGCCCAACTCCCTTACCTTTCTGTCGTTTCAAGAATCCGACTCTACTCGAACCTACACGCGAATCGAGAATTCACTCCTTATTCAATTACGATCGAACGAGGGGAGGAAGAAGGATTAATAGAAATGATGGAGCCGGGAGACAGGCTCGTACTTTATGCGATGGCTCAATACCCTGCCTGGACAAACGTCGTTAGGGAATGTGCGATCCAAATTGACATGAGAGCGTTGTGAACCTAATTCCAAAAGCTTTTGTTTCCATCTCTCTCACTCTGTGATCGAGGACCACGCGAATGAGAGATACGCGGAGACTAGTGAAGTCATATTGAACAGGATAAATGGTGGTATCGACAGAGTGAGAACAGAATAGGTACGAANAAGAACAGCGGCACAAAAAAAGCAAAAGGGGGAAGGGGGAACCGTCTATGATGAAAGAAAGTGTCTATTAGGGGGGGTTGCAGGGACTATAGCGAGTAATGCGAGTCCGAGAGAGCGGGTTTATTTATCGGTACGAGTTGATCGGCTCGTTCGACCGTCTTGAGAAACACATCTTTCCAAAACGCTGCGACGTCGACGGAATCGAGCATGAGAACGTTCTTGCCGTTTCGACCCCAGTTTGATGGGCTATGATCGAGAGAATCGGATTTGTACTGTATCGAGGGGCGTACAAGTCAGTCGGTGGAGAGGGGATCGCAAGGAGAGGAAAGCGAAACGTACGTCCCAAAGATCCACGACGGTAGAACCGAAAGAATGAGTCCCGCTCAGCTCGACGTCAACACGATACCGAGTAGCTAGATATGTCACAAAGCGATTGTCGTCAGAGGAAAGAGAAGACGTAAGCGAGAAAAGTTGGGTCGGACATACCCGTGAAAAGCTCAGGATTCGAAATGTAGGCTATTGTCAGAGCATCGTGAAGAGGTGGTCCAGGCATCCCATATTTCCGTTTGTAAGCCTCAGCGAAGAAGGACAGGTTTGTCGAGAGAGTGTGTCGAAGCGTAGTTGCTGCTCGGGTCGAAAGCTGATCTCTCGTCGGAGTCATCGGCGGGGTCGGAGGTAAGCTGGAAGGACCTCGGAGTAATTGGCGATGGATATCGGGAGTGAAGAGGGCGGTATGAGTGAGGTTGAGGGGCTAGAAGGTAATAAAGAAAGTTAGTGGTGTCGCAAAGCTAGCGCGAGTCTCACAGAGAAGAAATAGATTGCTAGTACTTACACACATGACAACTGGAACGTCGAGATCGAGCACGATGGAAGCTGCGTGAGCGTCGCAGAGAATGTTGCTCTCTGCGACTGGACTCTTGTTGCCTCTCCCTTCGCACCCTCCCATCAAGACTATCCGTTCAACCTTGTCCAGCAGTAGTTGAGGGAACACCTTGGAAAAGAGAGCGAGGTTTGTCAGGGAACCGGTACCGACGAGATCGAGCTTTTCTCCCGGTGATAGACTTTGACAAGCTTGAGCGATTCCGAGAACTGCATTCCCTTTGAGAGCTGCTTCGAGTTTCGCTGCGACGACAGGATCACTACAGACAGACAACAAGATTCAAGTCGAGCTGGAATCACGAGACAAGGTAGATGAAAGCTCACGATAGATCGAACAACCCTTCGACTCCTCCTAATCCGTCGACTCCATGAACGGTACTTGTCGCTTTCGGCTCCTGAACGAGTGGTCCAGCTGCTCCTTGAAAGACCGGAATACTCTCGACCTGCTCTTGTGTGCCGAAGGAGCAGAGAATTCGGACACAATTGTAAGCTGTCAAAGGAAGAAACCGCGGTTCGAACGAGAATCAGTCAACCATCTTTTTCAGAAAAGACTTTGGATTGTGAGGACTCACTCATGTGCTCGATACTAGAGTTGCCATGTACTGAAGACAATCCGACTAGATCGATCTGAGGTAGGTGAAGGGCGAAAAGCATCGCAACCAAATCGTCTCTTCCCGGATCGCACTGCACAGGGCTTCGCGAGTCAGCGCGGGTTACAAGGTCTGTACAAGTAAAACGACTCTACTCACGTCTAACCAAACTTTCCGTCGTTGCTGCATAGTCGAAAGTTGTCCGAAGCGGAGAAAGGCGGTTTTTCGGAGATGGGAAGAAGAGAGAGATCAGTTGAAACTTGAAGCTGAAAGATTTGATAGAGGTCGACAGATGAAGGTGAGGGAGAAGAGTCAAGTTGAACGGGCTGTCAAAGGTAACGCTCAGCCAGAGTGGGTCGCGGGAGAGCGGGAGATGCAGAGGCGCAGTGTGGTCGGGAAAGGAAGAGCAATGATCGATTTTTTCTAACCGAGTACCGACCGAGAGATTTCCTCGCTCTTTGCCATTGAATCACGCGGTGAGAAGCGTCTAAAACCCGGAGGCATCTCAACTTTGCTCCTGAATCGAAAAACGGAGACAGCCTCGAACACTTTTACTTTCTCGCTCCATTCATAGGAAGAACTAGCTGAACGCTAGCCCCGCATCCGACGGCTTCCTCTTCGCACGAATGGAAGGTGAGGCATATCAGCTTTCCGACCGACTGCAAACGAACCGGCTTCTTCGTGAAGCGAAAGTTCAAAGCGGAAGAAGCTGAAGGGCTCACACTCTCCCGTCCCTCCCGCTCTTCCCGACCCGCGGTCTGGAGAGCGAGAGTGGAACGGATCCGCCAGAAGGTCAATGGTAACTTGGATAATCTTACATGCGAACGAAGTACAAAAGCCCTCGAGGTATTTAGTAAAGTCTAGTTTTGAACAGTTGCTCCCGCTCCCTTCTCTTCCATCACCTTGGCAGCTTGCGCACAGAGAGCAGCTGTTGGCGTCGTCCACGAGGTTCGAACGAGAAGGTATCAAACGAAGTCGCGGCGTAAAGGGGAAATGGAAACGGAGAGGAAGAAAGAAAGAGATTGATTTGATCAGGATTTGCTTTTTCCGCGAAATGATGAACAGGAACGCTGTGCTTACCTCCGACACCACTTCCATCCTTTGCCATAACGATCGAGATCCTCTTCTCGACGTCCTCTCCGAGTAATTCAATGAGGGCATCTCGAATTCGTTGTTCGAATCGAGGGTAGAATTCGACCAAAGATCCGTCCAACCCAAAGATAACCTTGTCACCATCTGGCTTGTCGTTTCCAGTTTGTCGAACGGTGGCAGCGATCGCGCAAGCAGAGAGTCGGCATCCGCGAGTACCGACAATTTCGGAAACTCGTGCGGCAGCGAGACAGTCTCCGTCTTCGATCAACGCTTGAGCGATACCGAGTTGAGAGTGGATGACATCGCGAACGTGGGAGACGGCGTCGCCAGATTCTTTGGAGTTGGGAATTGAAGGAGATTCGAGGGCGGACATGACTGAGCGGACAAGCATCCAAGAACAAGGTCAGTGATTGTCCTGTTCGCGAAGCTGCATTACTCGCTCACCAGCAGTGTCGAGACCGTAGTGTCGGTTGAGAGCTTTTGATGAGTAACCCTTGAAGAGAACTTGGGAATCGACGAGGTGAAGGAGGACATTTCGGGTGACTTCTCCGAGGTCTGCAAAGTGGTGAATGTCCGTCAGTACTCTGTCCTATCTTCCATTCCACGTGGATCTGGCTTACACATTCCGGAGATCATCTGTTGGACTCGATGAAGGATGTTTAGCAAGTGACGAGTGCAAAGCCGAAAGAAACCCCCTTTGAACTCACCTTCTCGTAAGCCTGCTTGCGAGGGTTGATGGAAATTCGATCGACTCGGCTGTCGAAGATGGTGAAGGGCATGACAGTGCGCTGAATGAGAAAGAATCAGAACGAGTGAGATCAGCGAAACATTTGAATCAGAGAAAGATGAAAAATGAAACGGACCTCGTTGTCAAAAGCACCCCCTACAGAACGAAACACGAATTCAACATCAGCTACCGCCGCATTTTGACCGAAGGATAGTGAAAAGGCGTACATTCAGTGTTGACGACCATCTTGTCCAAACCCGCCTTTCGGTTCTTCTCGAGCTCCTCTGCCTTGTAACCCATCTTCGTAATTTTCGCTACCTCCTCAACATAAGCACCGTTTGTTCCAGTTCCGAAGATACCTCCACAGAGACAGTCTCCTCGCTCGTAAGCTGCAGCCATCAAAGTTCCGCAAGTGTCGTTAACGAGGGCTGAGCAGCGAACGTGAATGTGCTTGCGGTCGAGAGCGTCTTGAAGGAGTTGTACGATGTCTTGTCCGATAGCGTTTGTGCATTCGAAACCCTGTGAGACCAAATCCCAAACGCATTAGTCTCCGAAGCGAGGAATGCGGAAGGATCGCTCGACTCACCTTGGTCCAGTTGATGAGAGTACCAGCAGCGAGAGCGGTCTGAAGAACGGGGAAGGAGAAGGTGAATCCCAAATGAAGTTTCTCATCTTCGGAAGCATCGGTTCCAATTTCCGTCAAGAAGTGATCCACTGATCCAGCAATGTAATCGAACAGTTGTGAAACGTCTCCCATCTTGAGCGAGTCTGAAACCTTGTACTTTTGCTGCTTCATCGTCCATTTACTCTCGCCAAGGAGAGTAACTTCGCAAACTCGCAAATTTGTTCCTCCCAAGTCGAGCGCGAGGAAAGTTCCCTTCTCAGTTCCATTCGGGATCTCTTGGATGTAGGAAGGGATCATAGGGCTACGCGAGTTCTACTTGGTTCAGCAAAAGTACAATTCGAAGAGATGTCATTTCTTCGAGACTCACCAGAAAGTGTCTCTGGTCTCTTCAGTGGGGAGTTTGTTGAGTCCTTCGTTGTACTCCCATAGCATCTTGTCGGTAATAGCCTTGAGCTTGTCGGTAGGGAGGTCGAATTGAGACTCGAGGTCGTGGAGGGCTGCCTCGAGAGGTGAAGGGAGGTTGACCGAGGCATCGAGAGGAAGGAGGTAGGGAGGGGATTGAGTAGAAGGCATGATGGAAAGCGGTCTGATCTAGCCTGTAGACGATTGTTCGATCAAGTTAAGCGAAGATGGGAGAGTCAGTCTTCTCTTCGGTCAGAGAAGTTTGATGAAGAGAGGGAAGGAGCTGGTCGAGTGAGACCTCTGGGAAGGGGCAAGCTCACACTGATTCACCAAATCGCTGGTGAGTTGAGAGAGTAGCTAGGTGGACGAGAGAGGGGAAAACGAAACAAGCCCGAGACCAAATCGATGAATTCTCCAGTTTTCGGTTTCGGTTGACGACTTTCTTCGCTGGGGCCAGTCCCTTTCTTTGTGGGCCACCTACGAGCGACGGTCGATCTCGCTCGACGAGGGGAACAGTACAGTATACAAACACGAACTGAGTGCAAGGTGAGTACGAAAGATACGAAAGAGAGCAAGAAGGATCGTAAGAGCAAGGGAGAGTATTGTCAACAATGGGTAAGGAGGGAGCGTCAAGGTAAGCGTGCGTAATAAGACCAGGGAGCAGAGGTGCGAAAGGAACGAGTCGAAGAGGGGTATAAGAGACGAATTGCGAGAGATTAGAAAGAAGAAAAGGTCGCGTAACGGAAAGGAAGGTGAAGGGATAACGACGAAGGTATTGCGAGAGAGGCGATTGCGAGAAGATGTGCAGGAGAGACATATTGGTGAGTCGGGCAGAGAGGGCCAGAGTCGTCGAGACGAAGGAAGGGCGATTTTGTGGGTTTTCAAACGGCGGTCGCAAAGTTTCCGCTTTGCTTCGGAGGTTCCTCAGGTTTGACCTCTTGGCCCAAGTAAGACGGTTGACCATGACTTGAACCACTCGCGGAACGATCCATTACGGGAGGTAATTCGAGTTGAGGCGTTGCCAAAGGAGTACCATTCGGCGTTGGGATCGGAGACGAAGAGAATCCATCTTCTGCTTCGGGCCATGGCAGCCATGCAGCTTGACCTTCGAGGTCGAGAGATTTGGATTCTCGGATTGAGCGGAAATTTTGACCTTCGTGTTTTGTTCTGTGAGGAGGACAGTGCGATTCATGAGATTGAGCGGAAGAAACTCGAAGGAGAGTGTACGCACGAAGTTGCGGGAATGATGGGAGGTTTCGAATGTCTCAACAATCCCCAATTGATACTCGCGAACCATTTATGTTGTTTGACTTCACTAGCTCCACTCTGACTTCCCATTCGTTTGTGTTCGTCTTTGCATAACAGTCGTTTGATGACACTCTTGCAGACGGTAGTCGTAGCGGGATGATCAGGGAAAGCGGGTTCGTTGCGAAGGACATTACTGAATGTCGCATGTCGATTCGAGCCTTTGAAAGGAGTACATCCGTACAGCATTTCGAAGACGAGAATACCAAAGGTCCACCTACAATAGAGCGACATGTCAGTTCTGGAGAAGAGGAAAGGAGGAGAGGAGCGAAACTCACCAGTCGACAGCAGAACTGTGACCTCGACCATTGATGACCTCGGGACAAATGTATTCTGTGGGATCACATGGAGGATACATCAGTAACAAGATGATAAAAAGGATCAAGGAAACCCACCTTCAGTACCGACAAAGCTGTGAGTACGAAATCAATCACAAGATCAGTTCCTGGCTCGAACTGATTGAATTGCGAGAACAACAACTCACGAGTTCGTTCTGAAATCCGCAATACAACTCTTCGTATCAACCAGAGGCACTCCATTTGGCGTCATCATCTTGATCCCAGCAGGTGCACCTCCAGTCGAATCTGATTGTTTCGAAAGATCGAAATCTGAGAGCATGATGTGTCCAGTTTGATGCAGTAAGATGTCTATATTGTGACTCAAAGGTGAGCGACATCGTTGAACAAGGGGAACAAGGAAAGGTTCAACGTACTTTCAGGTTTGAGATCTCGATAGATGAAACCCATCAGATGAAGATACTCGAGAGCTGCGACGACTTCAGCAGCGTAAAACTTGGCATCGTCTTCGGGTAAGCATTTTCCTGGTCGAGTTTGTAACGCTCGGAAGAATTCTCCTCCCATACAATATTCCATGCCTGAGAAAGAAGAATTCGAAATCAGCGATAGTCCTGGAAAGACGACTTGAGCGAGTTTGAAACTCACAAAGATAGAGGTAGTCGTCGGATTGGAAAGAGTGGTATAGGGTAACAATGAAAGGATGGTTTGAACCAGCAAGAATTTCCTGTGAGCTCAAGACTTTTGTTAGTTTCTTTTCGTGGCTAGTTCGTAACTCGAACTTACCTCTTCTGCCAGCGCTCGTTTGATTTTGTTCCTTTTGATCATCTCCTTCTTCGACA
>JGI24890J29729_1000538_pt1 | contig 22962 bp, 12 predicted proteins | sample FreactcultureFD7_FD_29729 | JGI IMG/M metagenome (IMG submission 29729)
TTAGCACTTGTTTTAACCCAGTCGTACCACTCTCTTTGGGAAATGAGACCAAGACCTCTAACGTAGGATCTACTCTGAATAAATGATCTAAATTGTTTCTTCGTAGCCATTAATTTTTAATTAGTTTAAACCTTGATGATGTGAATATACTCAAACAAACTGATAGGGCTCTTTCGATAATCATTTAATGTTTCCAGAGTCTTAAGTATTTGGGTTTTTCTCTAAATATTTCTTATATACGATCTTATTCAATAATAAACTTCATTTATTTTTATTAATGCTAACAGGCTATTTTTTACCTTTTACTTTTTAACTATTCTTTTTTTTAAGCAATCCACCTTTCGGTAATAAAAAGCTAGAGTTTTAGTCAAAACGACTTATACCCCCTTCTCCAACTGGGGGACCACGACTTCAAATAAGCTCCAAATTAAGCGCTCCATAACTGGACGGCTGGACTAATTTGGGATTGATTTTCTTGAGATTTGCCAGAGTGGTCAAAAGCTGAGAATATTAAGCTTATATAAAACTTAAGACAGCAGGTTAATCATGAAGAAATATTTACCCATCTTTACCCCATGGATAGCTTTAATAATTATTGTGATTTTTTTATGTATTTTAGGTTTTGAATTGAATCTTAATAAAAGTGAATGGGCTTCATGGGCTCAATCTGTAGGCTCTATTGGAGCGATATTTATAGCTATATTTGTTGTTCAATTTCAACACACCAAGGATAAAGAATTAAAGCAATATTCTGAAAATAAAACAGTCAGACAGCAATTGATAGTTCTTAACTGGGTTTTTATTGCAATTGCGTCTACATGCGACAAATGCATCCATAAAGTTTTTTCAGAAAATATTCGGTGGGATATAGAAGCTGGCTTAATAGATGATATTCGTAAAGTTTTAATTTCCATCCCAATCTCTGAGGTTCCAGACCCTCAACTCATTTTAAGAGTAATTGAAATATCTCAGTCTTTACAAAAAGTATCAATCATAATAGCGTCTTTATCATCTCCAAGATCTAAAGAAATTAGAGAAAAAGTCATTTCAATCATTGAAAACGTTCAAAAAGAGGCACTATTAGGGGTAACAGAGTCCTCTGTACTAAGGGTAAAGTATAGTAGTAAACAAGATATTAAAGATGAATTTCAATTATTAGATCAATTAGATTCAAACAGAGCCTTAATGAATGCAACACTCGAAGAGCTTGCTTTTAGCTCAACTAAGCAGACCGATAAAGCTAAGGATTGAGTCAGCTAATCTGAATATTAAATATCAAATTAAAGATTTTTATCGATCACTTCATATTCACCAAAATAAATGGCTTATGTAGTTTGTTATTAATGACTTGAGATTTGCCAAAGCAGCCAAAAACTGGGAAGATGATCAGATAAGACATCAAAATCAAGTTGAAAGAAATCTATGTGGAAGACTTTAATAATTGAGGCAATTGCTAACAAGAAACTAATTGAAGTAACCTATCACGGAGATATTAGAATTGTTGAACCGCATGTGCTTGGATACAGAAAGAACAACAAACTCGAATTATTAGTTTGGCAACTACAAAACTACTCTAAATCAGCAACACCTGAATGGAGAACTTTTACATTGACAGAAATCACAAATATTTCTTTAACAAGCACATCTTTCAATGGTTCTAGACAGACAAAATCTCCTTTTCATTCAAATTGGAGTCAAATTCTTACTAAAGTTTTTTAATAGCTCAAAATGGTAAACAAACTTATTAATATTCCCTACTCAAGTTCCATGAATATCCAAGCGAATCATAATAATAATATTCAACTTAATTAATCTCTGTTTAAGTATTTTAGGTAATTTTGATCTGCCCAACTAGATTCTAACTTGAGACCAATGACATACAAGAAAACACTTTAATAAATTAAGTCCCTATTAATTTAAGTTATTTACTACCTAAGGGGGGGGAAATATTATTGATATTTAAATTTAATAATTGTAGCTTCCTATAATCACTGAAATTTTAGAAACCAAGGGGGGATTAAATGTTTTCTAACTTTTTCACCTCTTCAGCCAACTTCCTATTACTTAATTTTGATAGGATAAGTATTGCTTTTGCTAAAGAATCATTCTCACAAAAAAGATAAGGTAATGGAACATTTAGTACCTTAGCAAGCATTTCTAAGGTTTTAAGTGGTGGTTGGTGAATGCCTGATTCATACCGACTGATCCTTGCGGAACTACACGATTCGTCTAAGCCGATCATTGTACCCAGTTTGTCTTGGGGAATATCGAGGCTTAACCTAGCTTCTTTTAGTCTTTTTGCCAGAATTGAATTTGAGTTATCAGATGTTTTTGACATCTTACGATATTCGAAGAATTTACTTGATCTGTCTTTACGAAATACGTAGAATTAATTAAGTAAATTAAAGACTTAAAACCACTTCTGAACATCGACCATCTTAAAAAATCCAATGAATCAACTTATCAGGTTATCCCTAATTTTCTTTTTAATTAGCTCTCAAGATTTATTTGCAGTTGAAAAGCTTACGGATAATGAAATTAAAGAAGCCATAATTAAAGAGTCCATATCCAACTACTCAGGAATTTGTCCCTGCCCTTATACCATCAACAGATATGGCAATAAATGTGACATTAAAAGCGCATATTCAAAGCCTGGTGGAGCATCACCAATTTGCTATCCCAAGGATGTAAGTTCTTCAATGATTCGAATGTATCGAAGAATGCATGGAGAGTAATTATTCCCTGTTCTTGAATCAGCAAAAAAATAAAAGTTTAATGAACGTATTTAATTTTCAAATTAAAAGGGAAATGTTTAATCATGTTTGATATAAAACTAAAAGTGAATAACTTCTTTAAAGTATTTCTAGGAATGCCATTAAATGTTGACGAACTAAAAAGATATGGAATTGGTAAAGTTGGATTTTTCATGAAATCATCCACTTCAGAATTTAAAAAAGAGGGGGATGAAGTTTATTGGGTTAAAAATCCTGTAATATCCTGCTTTAATGATTTTCAAACAACAACGATTGGTGGTAGTAAGGATGCACCTTGGAACACCCCAGCAGATATGCTCTGTGGAACCTCAGTGATTTTGTATTTTAATAAAGGGAGTTTACGTCTAGTAGTTGTACAGGTAATTATGAGCAAATATTGGGCTGAAAGCTTTACAGAACATTTTAGAAATAATGCAATAAAGGAATTTGGCATAAATGGCTCCAGATTCGCACCAGTTTTAGAGTGGAACAATGGAAACAGTTTCATTAAGTCTTCATTAATAGATAAAAATGCTTATTTATTTTGGGGTAAAAATGAATAACTCCATATCTTCAAATAAAATATGGACTGGACTTTTATTCCTAGCAGTTCTTCCAATGCCAGTAGCTTATTATTCTCTTCTTAGGTATGTTATTTGTGGCGTTTGTTTATATTACTTTTTTGATAAGAAACAGAAATACAAAGAGTTTTTTAAGTGGCTATTTGTATTGATCGCCATAATCTTTAACCCCTTAGCACCCTTTTATTTTGGCAAACCAATTTGGGTATTGATCGACATAATATGTGGGCTATTTTTCTTGTGGTTAAACACATCATATTCGAGAAGCTTATTTAAATAATAAGCTTTATTGAAAAAGCTTATTACAGTGATTAAGTTTTTTCCTTGTATTAAAGTAAATACTGAGGTTAAAACAAAATTCTGCAACTTATTCAATAAAAAGTTACTAACTAGCTAGCTAGCTAGTTTAATTATTTATCTTCTTGAAACAATCAAAAAAGCCCCTTACGCCAACATAAAACAACGCCAAAATGAATTTAAACCCAGTTTATAGGCGATTGAAATTAATTAATTAATTCCCTATTAGCATAACCCAGAGTCGCCCCAATAACCCTTTTAAAGGCTTAAAAAATTCCAACATAATCGTATTGATTTATTATGATTTAATACTATTTTAAACATCCATAACTCTATGATTGTTTTAACTCAATCACAGAGAGTCAAACTTCCTTTATTGCATGATTGATATTGAAAATTCTCGTCCTTTTGATGTTCATCGCTGGTCAGAATTCCCAGTGATTCTCTCATTTAGTAACGAATTATTAAATGAGTTATTTCCAAGAGGATTTCCTAATCATCATTCTCGTAAGATACGGGAAAAAGCACTTCGGGTAATGCTTCTTGAATTATTCTGTGCTTGGCATGAAGACCCCGAACAAAGCCTAGGCATATCCTTAGGGAAAACAAGCTACAACAGAGCATTACGCTATAACAAACTCGAGTTAACTTGCAGTCCCATCAAGCTTTGCTTTGATGCCCTTTTAGAAAAACAGTACATTGAAGTGGTAATTGGAGATAGGAGGCAACATCGTGTCACTAGAATGAGGTCTTCAGAGCAACTCATAGAGAGATTTACTCTAGCACAATGGGACATTGATAAAGCTTCCAATAAAATTCCAGACGAGGTCATTGTCGTTAATATTTCAAAAGGGAAAACGCAAACTGACGGACATCGACAACCTAAAAGGGTTATTGAAAGGGACGTTGATTATCGAGAGTCAGCAAAATCACAACAAATGAGAGCTGATCTGGAGCAATATAACGATTTTATTAACCACTTTGAATTTCGCCTTCAATATGATGAACAAGAGGTTTATCTAAATCAAATCATCCCCCACACTCACCTACAATTACACCGCATATTTTCTAATAAAAGCCTAACTGAAGGCGGTCGTTTTTATGGAAGATTTCAGAATATGTATCGTGATCAACGTCCACTAATCTCCATAGATGGCACTCCTACTATTGAAATAGACTTTAGCTCCTTTCACCCAACTCTCGCATATGCCAAAGCGGGTGTCGACTTTTATACCACCTCTGGTAGAGACGATTTATATATGCCCGAAGACTTTGGTTATGACACTGGCACCTATGCAACTTATCGAAGCATCGTAAAAATACTGTTTAATACTCTACTGAATGCACGTAGTGAACGAAGTGCTGCACATGCTTTATATCAAGAAATATTAGAAAACTATACAGTTCAAGACGCAGGACTTTCCCACACACTTAAAATAATATATCCACGTGGAATCATTTATGGACACATTACAAGACTTATTGATTGGATAAAGGGTCAACACCCAGCGTTAGAACACCTATTTTGTCAGGACTTGGGAAGGCATTTTATGTTTGTTGATTCTCAGATTACCAATAGGATATTAACGAAGATGATAAGGATAAATAAACCAGTACTACCAGTACATGACTCGTATATTTGCAAAGAGGAGGATCAATATTTATTACAAGCAATTATTAAAGAATCTTATGAGGAAGAAATGCAAGCACAGGGATGGAGTGCTGTAACCTTTAAGACAAAGATTACTTAACTTATTTACTGATTAAGTAATTGTTAACTAATTATCATATTTAGAGTTGTAATACATCTTTAATTCATTAGATTACTTAATATATTTGTTTAATATAGACCCCCTATCAGGGGTCGTACCATTACCAGAACGTGTGCTCTGTAAATCATTGAATACAATAAATTAATTAATGAAACTGATTTTATCAATTCCATGTATTGCTATGTCTTATTTTATAAATCTAACGACTGGCTTTGGTATTTTTATTATCGTAGCTTTTTGACCATTAGTTTGAGGTAAATTATCATCGATATTGTTCAACTGACCGCTAGTAAGATTTTCCAAGTTATCCACTTCGGGTTTAATATCTGGAAGTTTAATAGGCTTCAAAGCAGCTTGAAGAGCATCCAACTTTACCCCTAATCCATAACCTTTGCCATAGGACTCACCAATGCTTTGGGAACCCCAACCGCCAATTTCATGGGCTATATCAATGGCAACATTAGCCCCCCTTAATAAGTCTCGCATAGTATGTCTAAATGAATGGCTGGTTTTATCAATGCCAAGAGATCGAATATATTTATTCACTGAAGCAGAAACAGTATCGCCATTGACTTTGACTCCATCAGCGTACCGAGGAAAAAGCGTTGAACTTTTGCTATCTAAAATACTTATATACCTTTGGAGTACTTTATTTGCAAAATCAACTAATGGCACATCACGAGATGACTCTTTAGTTTTTAAGGTTCGCTGACCGTATTTTTTAATACGAATATAGGTGATACCTTCATGCTCAGCTACATCTTGCCTTCTTAATCCAGCAATTTCAGAAATCCTTGCCCCAGTACATACTTGAAGAATCATCAAGCAACGAATTTCATCAAAATCAGCTACACATTTATCTAAAATATGAGAAAGTTCCTGTTGATCAAAAGGTTCACGTGCTTCGCTATCCTGATTTAAACCTTGAATTTCCAGAGCTTCAAAGGGATTTCGTATATTAATCCCTTCTTCTCTCGTGACCTTATTTATTATTGCTCGAATGTCGTTAATTTCACGCTCCACAGTGGTTGTCTTGACAGGTTTTTTTACCTTGATTCCAAAGGTTTGAGAAAGTCGAGCATCCCTGTATTTTCTGCCAATATTACGATTAAGTGATATCAAAGGTATATCTCCAACAACCTCGATAAACTTTTTCCAACGCATCAGAACCTTATTACAAAACTTTTCATCTCGACCTCTAGCGTGATTCTTAAAATAAATATCAATGGCTTCAGAAAGTAACAGTGGTAGCGGCTGCCTCAGAGCTTTTTCAGCAGCAATTTCTATATTTGTTAATTGTCCAGTTTCTTTCAAAGCATTGAAATGCTCATAAAAAACCGCAATATTACCCATGATGCCTTCATCAAAGGCCTCGTCATTCATTGCCTTGAAATACTCTTCTGCATCTCCTTGAGATAGATTGAAATTATCTAGCAAGGTAAGGGCTGATAATTTTGTTTCCGAAACCTGTAAAGTGGGATTATCTTTTAAGGCTTGAAACAAAGCATCGTGACTTCTAGCGAATCTTTGAATCTGCTGCGCAATTGAAAAATTACGGTTATTTGCATCTAAAGATAATCGAATAAGTTTTTTTCCAAATCGATTTTGGAGATCACGAGGAATACCTCGTTGATAAGTTGGCGAACCATTGTTGTCGCTAAGATATTTCACAGTGATAATCAACTTACTATTATGAAGAACCTTCATGCTAATCCTTTATCTAAAATTTATCTAGATATAGAGGATTAAATTAAGGCAATAGCTTGATTTTTATAACAAAATCACTAAAACAATGGTGCCGCGGGACGGCACTTTTATATTAAAAAACCCTCTATAAGATATTGATTTTACAATATTTAATCATTTAATTAAAACTATTTTATCTAAAAATTATCTAAAAATAACTTAACTTGCCCAATGTTCTTTAGTAATTAGAGCTGATTGCATCAATGTTTGAATCAATCTTGATCAAAAAACATTTTGATAAAAAAACACTAAACAATAGAATTATTAATCAAACTTACTCTTCCTACTGTTTAATTAATCATGACTAATAAATTAGAACGTATTCTACTGGATGCAAATGCAATACTTAATGGTACGTTTGTGTCAGACAGTTGGTCAAAAACTGGAATTGAGAAACTACTTCAAAACGGCAGTGATATTTTAATAGGGGAGAGCATTTATATAGAAGCACTTAAAGTTGCTTGTAAAATTCGAAATAAATTAGGATTAAGCAGAGATCCTAAACCATTTATTGATAGATATATTGACAATATTGGTGCCAAAAGATTTCCTTCCCTAGTAAATTCTTATCAAAGCAAAATAGTGCCACGCCATGATCACCATGTTGTACAAGATGCAATTAATTCTGAAGCAACTATTTTGACTTCAGATGCAAAGTTATGGCAAGGGTGTCGTAAGTCGGGAATAAATGTATTATTCCCCATCGAAGTATTTGAACTATTAGACGGCCTCAGTTTAAAAACAACTTTCTTTGGGGTTAATCCAGGGTCAAATGCTGGCTCAATCTATTCTAGAGTTAGACCAGGACTTTGGGCTACACAAAAAAACAACTGCGAATTTACAGTAGCGGATTTTGAAGGAAGATTACGTATTTACTATTGCTCCAATGATCAAGCGTGGAAAGTTGATATTCCAGAGATTGGTTCATTAAGCATACCTAGTAGTATTCAATCAGATCAATTTTATGCATTAAGCTTATCTTGGGAAGTGAAAAAATATCTGCGATTTCGAATATCAAATCTAGAACATCCTGTTGAACTTGAAATGAAGAAACCATTAAGAGAAAATCTAGATGGCATAAAACACCTTGGTCGTGATACAAGTGGAAGCAACTGTTGGAATGGACACGTAAGGTATTTTGTCATTAATGATCGTCCTCTAGGTTCAAACACTTGGAAAATTTTAGAAGAACACCCCCAACTAACTCCAAATCCATACGACAATGATCGTTTAAATCAATATATGAAGCAAATACTAATCTAAAGCTATCCAAACAACTGTACTGAAAATAAATGTCATAAAATTTCCACCCTAATCTCAGATGATGCCATCTAGGTAATAAACAAGTGATACTTACCTTTATTAACTCAACATTATGTTATGAGTGAAAGATTAATCTATGATTTCAGATTAAAACTAGCCCTATATTTAAAGTTAGAGAGTAATCTTTTAGAAAAGCTTCAAAATCCAATAATGTTCGCCATCAATGGTTTTGACATTTAATAAAAAATGTAAGTCAAAATTACACCACCTCCAATAGCCTTTAGGTATTTTAATAATGCATAACCATCTTGCCTTTGACAATATATCTTGATAAAGTAATTTCATTAAACATTAGGCATTCAACCTACAAACTAACAATGGCTATAAAAAATAGAAAATTTAATGTAGCTGGAGTAAGTTTTCATGAAAATAACATTTATGAAGATGAAGTGGTTTATTTTGAACTAGATACAGCAAATCAATATGATAAAAACGCAGTTAAAGTCCTAAATCGTAACTTTCAAATATTGGGGTATGTCCCTAGAGAGTCATCTGAGGAAATACATACGTTTTTAAATGGAAAATACTCTTATTATTGTGCAAAAGTGGTGAATGTTTGGAATCCCGAGGATGACACTAGTCTTAATGTTCCTAAGATAATGGCTCACTTCTCTGATAACCCATCTGAACTTCCTGATAAACCACAGAAACTAAAGAGCTATTCAAAAAAGACTCCTAATACACGAACTGAGCAAAAATTCAGCTATGGCTTAGCTTTTCAGTTAGGTAAATTTATTAGCAAACACCCGTATATCTCTTTTGTATTATTGTCTTGTTTGTTATACGCTTTATTTTTCATTTAAATAAAGCTATGAAATTTGATTATGTTGTTTATAAACTCACCTTTCCAAATGGCAAGATTTATATAGGTAAGGATATCGGAGGGGATGGACACTCACTTAGATATTTTGGATCTTGGAGTGATGAATTAGTTGAGAGTGATTTCACAAAAGAAGAACTCAGTAATTTTGTAATTAAAAAAGAAATTCTTTTCGAATCGAAGAGTAAAGAAGAAATCGGACAAAAAGAGAGAGAATATATCTTATTGTTTCACTCAAATGATATAGAAGTCGGCTACAACCAAACCCATAGAAGAAAAATCAACTAAAGTGGTTTCATTGCATCAATATAAACAAACTTACTACTTAACTTCGATTTGCCTGATATATTGAATCCAACTTTTTCGATACCAATTTTGAGTTTTATAAAATCATCATCTGACCATTTAGAAGCTGGTTCAGCTATTTTAAGTAACCCACCAGATCTTAATAATCTAAAAGCCTCCTTGAAATAATCCTCCCAATTCANTCCCATAAGAGCAAGTGAAAAAACAGCAACATCTAAAATTTCATCAGGCTGACCAGTATTACTCATATCACAAGCAATAACAGATGGATTTATAGCAACATGATCGAATGAATACACTTTATTTTGTAAAGATTTTGAGAGTAACGCCTCTCCACACCCAAAATCACCAATTACCCAATCAGGTCTTTTTTTAAGCTGATCCGCTATCACTTGAAAAGGTATCTCTGTCCAAGTTTCACGAGCCTTTCTATAAAGGCTGTGATACAAGTAAAACTCTTCAGGATCTCTAACTAAACGATCATGCGTAGTACTAGATTTGGAGGTGTTAATACGCTGATTCATCATACTGAAATCACCATACTTCTTGATTCCTTGATCAACCGCCTCAGGGGGCAAAGGGACTTTTAACTCTTTACGAGTTAATTGGTATACCTTACCATCCTCTAATCTTGCAACCCATTCATCCAAGGCTTTCTTTGCCTCAGCAAGCATCTTACTAGGCTCCACGAGATTTGCTTCTGGAATAATGCCATCAACTGTTGCATCTGCAAGAGTCTTTTTATATTTAATACGATTTAGTCTTTGCTTATCCCACGACCACATATCTCCATTATTAGAGAGAACCACTTGAGGGATGAATACCTCAACTTCATTAAATTTACTTCCTTGTCGATAAATTCTTCCGAGTAATTGTTCATAACCAGCACTTGTCCAAGGTAGGCAAGCGATAATTAAACGATTACAAACATACTGCAATCCATCGACACCAGTCCCAAGAGAGCTTGATCCAATTAAGACATCCACTTTTCTTTGTTTAAATAAATCTAATCCAGTCTTATCGTTACCATTAAATCTTGCCACTGTCATTCCAGCTGCTTTTACAGCATACGATATTTGATCAAAGATTTCTTCAACATATTGAGAATAGATAATCGTACTTGGTTTACAAAGTTCTATGATCGACGGAATTTTAGATTTGAGAAGCTCTATTTCAATTTGAGCGATTTGTCCTTTACCGATTTGCTGTAATTTATCAGTAATAGAATTATCAGAGATTTCAAATACTTTCTCGATTAGCTCCATCGCATAATTAGGTACATAACGAATTCCATTCAAGACCAACTGTTCATGGATCGCTAAGGCATTACTCAGTTTAGGAGCAGTATCAAGTTCTTTATATTCTCGTCCCATAATCATTTCGATCAGTGAGACTGCTTCATCTAAGGAGTTTACAACAGGTGTAGCTGACATCCCCAAAACTCGAAGATTGGGATTCTTTATTGCTGACTCTTGCAGTAAGTAATTAATCAGATTTCTTCTTTTAGACTCAATCTGACCTCGTAATTTGGTGGAATGAATTTCATCGAGAACAATTAAATCGACCTGATGTTTTTCTATAATCTCATCAACAATTGCTTTTGAGTCATTCAATTGAAAGGTTTCGTAATTCAATAAAAGATAATTGGGTTTATCTGCCGAGAAAGTGATCACCCTTCTCTCCTTGAGCATAATGTTGCTATTTGGGAAAGCATTTTTAATTTCAGAAGCCCAACCAGATTCTAGATCTAAAACAGTATTATTCAACCCAATGATGATGGTCAATTTCGCATCTACCACTCTTGATCCTAGAATTGCTCCAAGAGTCTTACCAGCCCCTGTCCCTGACCAGTTTCCAAGTCTAGAGTCCTTCAGTAAGCGATAAGCTACCAGCTTTTGCATTAAGTTTGGAAGAACTATTTCGCCATTCTTCTTGAAGGAATAATCCGACGGCATAGTAAGATTTTTAGCACCTTCAAATTGCTCAAGATATCGATCTTTCACAATAGAGGAATACTTCTGCCCTTCGATTGCCCTAATCTTTTGAGTTTCAATATCAGGTTCTGATGAATCAAGGATCTTTCTCCATATCCTCCCGATGGCTTTATTAATGAGGAATTCAACTGTTTCTTCGTCAGATATTCCAATGACCTTTTCGAGGTGATCCAACGTATCGAAAGTATCTAAAATCGATAAACTAGGAAGTTCTTCAACATCTTTTTCAGTAGGGATAATTTCTGTAAGTGTGTCGAATTCATTAATTGCTTTTAAATCATTTATCTCTATGATTTCATCAAGATCAGCTCTTTTCTCAAGCGTCTCAATTTGTTTTAATAACGATTGAGGATTCGATAACTCACCATGGAGGGCTGAGTTGATTAATTGCTTAAGCGGAGAGTCTGATCCAAGTTGTTCAATTGCATTTAAACAGTTGTTATTTCTTAGAATTGAATAAAGCTCTGCAGACTCAAGGTTTGGAAGAATCGGGTACAAAGACTTAATAAACCCAATTAAAGCAGACTGTGTCCATGCATTATAAACACCAATCCAATCACCAAAACTTACCCATTCTTCTTTATAAATAGAGCTTGGATGAGATGGAATATCAAGTGATCTGGAATACTTAGACCATTGATTCCATTCCTCGTAGTTTTGTAACTTTAAGGATCGAACAAATTTCCTAGCGTCCTCAAAAGATCTGTATTCTCTATTTTTATTTCCAATTTTTCCAGTACCTAACCAATCACCAAAACTCACCCAATCATTGGAATAAGTAGCGTTTGGATTACTTGGGATTTTTTTAGGCTTATTTTTTTTATACCATTCTTTCCACTCATTCTGAGTTTTAATTTTTAACGAGCGAACAAAATCTCTAGCCTCGTGGAATGGTAAAAACTCAATATGCATAGCAGCTATGCGCCCAGTTCCAAGCCAATCTCCCCATCCCTTCCATTCTTCAGCATAAGAAACGGAAGGGTTAATGGGTATGTTAGACGGAATGCAATTTGTTCGCGTCCATTCATGCCATTTTTTGGCAGAATCTAAATTTAACTTCCTCGCAAAGGCTCTAGCATCTTCAAAGCTGAGAAATTCTCTTTGTCGGTTCGAAACTCGTCCTGTACCAATCCAATCTCCAGTATTAATCCATTGATCTTTGTATACGGTTTCTGGTGTGGCTGGAATATCATTTGGTTTACTACTAGATTTGCACCACTCTCTCCACTCTTCAGCTGTTTTGAAACTTAACGAATGTATGTACTTTCTTGCTTCTTTAAAACTTCTAAATTCTCTTCTAGAAGTAGAAACATAATTTGTTCCTAACCAACTCCCCCAATCAATCCATTCATCCTTATAAACTTTGTCTGGGTTTGCAGGTATTTCGGTATCTTGATTTTTAAGGCTATGCCACTCTCTCCATTCTTTATTGGATTGAAGTTGTAAGCCATGTACAAAACCCTTTACCTCTTCATAGGGTTTGAATGTTTTCTGTTTTCGAGTTGATATCTTCTCGTACCCAAGCCAATCCTGCCACCCCAACCATTCATTTTTATAGACCCTAACTACGTTAGAAGGTATATCTTCTGGNTTAGCACTTGTTTTAACCCAGTCGTACCACTCTCTTTGGGAAATGAGACCAAGACCTCTAACGTAGGATCTACTCTGAATAAATGATCTAAATTGTTTCTTCGTAGCCATTAATTTTTAATTAGTTTAAACCTTGATGATGTGAATATACTCAAACAAACTGATAGGGCTCTTTCGATAATCATTTAATGTTTCCAGAGTCTTAAGTATTTGGGTTTTTCTCTAAATATTTCTTATATACGATCTTATTCAATAATAAACTTCATTTATTTTTATTAATGCTAACAGGCTATTTTTTACCTTTTACTTTTTAACTATTCTTTTTTTTAAGCAATCCACCTTTCGGTAATAAAAAGCTAGAGTTTTAGTCAAAACGACTTATACCCCCTTCTCCAACTGGGGGACCACGACTTCAAATAAGCTCCAAATTAAGCGCTCCATAACTGGACGGCTGGACTAATTTGGGATTGATTTTCTTGAGATTTGCCAGAGTGGTCAAAAGCTGAGAATATTAAGCTTATATAAAACTTAAGACAGCAGGTTAATCATGAAGAAATATTTACCCATCTTTACCCCATGGATAGCTTTAATAATTATTGTGATTTTTTTATGTATTTTAGGTTTTGAATTGAATCTTAATAAAAGTGAATGGGCTTCATGGGCTCAATCTGTAGGCTCTATTGGAGCGATATTTATAGCTATATTTGTTGTTCAATTTCAACACACCAAGGATAAAGAATTAAAGCAATATTCTGAAAATAAAACAGTCAGACAGCAATTGATAGTTCTTAACTGGGTTTTTATTGCAATTGCGTCTACATGCGACAAATGCATCCATAAAGTTTTTTCAGAAAATATTCGGTGGGATATAGAAGCTGGCTTAATAGATGATATTCGTAAAGTTTTAATTTCCATCCCAATCTCTGAGGTTCCAGACCCTCAACTCATTTTAAGAGTAATTGAAATATCTCAGTCTTTACAAAAAGTATCAATCATAATAGCGTCTTTATCATCTCCAAGATCTAAAGAAATTAGAGAAAAAGTCATTTCAATCATTGAAAACGTTCAAAAAGAGGCACTATTAGGGGTAACAGAGTCCTCTGTACTAAGGGTAAAGTATAGTAGTAAACAAGATATTAAAGATGAATTTCAATTATTAGATCAATTAGATTCAAACAGAGCCTTAATGAATGCAACACTCGAAGAGCTTGCTTTTAGCTCAACTAAGCAGACCGATAAAGCTAAGGATTGAGTCAGCTAATCTGAATATTAAATATCAAATTAAAGATTTTTATCGATCACTTCATATTCACCAAAATAAATGGCTTATGTAGTTTGTTATTAATGACTTGAGATTTGCCAAAGCAGCCAAAAACTGGGAAGATGATCAGATAAGACATCAAAATCAAGTTGAAAGAAATCTATGTGGAAGACTTTAATAATTGAGGCAATTGCTAACAAGAAACTAATTGAAGTAACCTATCACGGAGATATTAGAATTGTTGAACCGCATGTGCTTGGATACAGAAAGAACAACAAACTCGAATTATTAGTTTGGCAACTACAAAACTACTCTAAATCAGCAACACCTGAATGGAGAACTTTTACATTGACAGAAATCACAAATATTTCTTTAACAAGCACATCTTTCAATGGTTCTAGACAGACAAAATCTCCTTTTCATTCAAATTGGAGTCAAATTCTTACTAAAGTTTTTTAATAGCTCAAAATGGTAAACAAACTTATTAATATTCCCTACTCAAGTTCCATGAATATCCAAGCGAATCATAATAATAATATTCAACTTAATTAATCTCTGTTTAAGTATTTTAGGTAATTTTGATCTGCCCAACTAGATTCTAACTTGAGACCAATGACATACAAGAAAACACTTTAATAAATTAAGTCCCTATTAATTTAAGTTATTTACTACCTAAGGGGGGGGAAATATTATTGATATTTAAATTTAATAATTGTAGCTTCCTATAATCACTGAAATTTTAGAAACCAAGGGGGGATTAAATGTTTTCTAACTTTTTCACCTCTTCAGCCAACTTCCTATTACTTAATTTTGATAGGATAAGTATTGCTTTTGCTAAAGAATCATTCTCACAAAAAAGATAAGGTAATGGAACATTTAGTACCTTAGCAAGCATTTCTAAGGTTTTAAGTGGTGGTTGGTGAATGCCTGATTCATACCGACTGATCCTTGCGGAACTACACGATTCGTCTAAGCCGATCATTGTACCCAGTTTGTCTTGGGGAATATCGAGGCTTAACCTAGCTTCTTTTAGTCTTTTTGCCAGAATTGAATTTGAGTTATCAGATGTTTTTGACATCTTACGATATTCGAAGAATTTACTTGATCTGTCTTTACGAAATACGTAGAATTAATTAAGTAAATTAAAGACTTAAAACCACTTCTGAACATCGACCATCTTAAAAAATCCAATGAATCAACTTATCAGGTTATCCCTAATTTTCTTTTTAATTAGCTCTCAAGATTTATTTGCAGTTGAAAAGCTTACGGATAATGAAATTAAAGAAGCCATAATTAAAGAGTCCATATCCAACTACTCAGGAATTTGTCCCTGCCCTTATACCATCAACAGATATGGCAATAAATGTGACATTAAAAGCGCATATTCAAAGCCTGGTGGAGCATCACCAATTTGCTATCCCAAGGATGTAAGTTCTTCAATGATTCGAATGTATCGAAGAATGCATGGAGAGTAATTATTCCCTGTTCTTGAATCAGCAAAAAAATAAAAGTTTAATGAACGTATTTAATTTTCAAATTAAAAGGGAAATGTTTAATCATGTTTGATATAAAACTAAAAGTGAATAACTTCTTTAAAGTATTTCTAGGAATGCCATTAAATGTTGACGAACTAAAAAGATATGGAATTGGTAAAGTTGGATTTTTCATGAAATCATCCACTTCAGAATTTAAAAAAGAGGGGGATGAAGTTTATTGGGTTAAAAATCCTGTAATATCCTGCTTTAATGATTTTCAAACAACAACGATTGGTGGTAGTAAGGATGCACCTTGGAACACCCCAGCAGATATGCTCTGTGGAACCTCAGTGATTTTGTATTTTAATAAAGGGAGTTTACGTCTAGTAGTTGTACAGGTAATTATGAGCAAATATTGGGCTGAAAGCTTTACAGAACATTTTAGAAATAATGCAATAAAGGAATTTGGCATAAATGGCTCCAGATTCGCACCAGTTTTAGAGTGGAACAATGGAAACAGTTTCATTAAGTCTTCATTAATAGATAAAAATGCTTATTTATTTTGGGGTAAAAATGAATAACTCCATATCTTCAAATAAAATATGGACTGGACTTTTATTCCTAGCAGTTCTTCCAATGCCAGTAGCTTATTATTCTCTTCTTAGGTATGTTATTTGTGGCGTTTGTTTATATTACTTTTTTGATAAGAAACAGAAATACAAAGAGTTTTTTAAGTGGCTATTTGTATTGATCGCCATAATCTTTAACCCCTTAGCACCCTTTTATTTTGGCAAACCAATTTGGGTATTGATCGACATAATATGTGGGCTATTTTTCTTGTGGTTAAACACATCATATTCGAGAAGCTTATTTAAATAATAAGCTTTATTGAAAAAGCTTATTACAGTGATTAAGTTTTTTCCTTGTATTAAAGTAAATACTGAGGTTAAAACAAAATTCTGCAACTTATTCAATAAAAAGTTACTAACTAGCTAGCTAGCTAGTTTAATTATTTATCTTCTTGAAACAATCAAAAAAGCCCCTTACGCCAACATAAAACAACGCCAAAATGAATTTAAACCCAGTTTATAGGCGATTGAAATTAATTAATTAATTCCCTATTAGCATAACCCAGAGTCGCCCCAATAACCCTTTTAAAGGCTTAAAAAATTCCAACATAATCGTATTGATTTATTATGATTTAATACTATTTTAAACATCCATAACTCTATGATTGTTTTAACTCAATCACAGAGAGTCAAACTTCCTTTATTGCATGATTGATATTGAAAATTCTCGTCCTTTTGATGTTCATCGCTGGTCAGAATTCCCAGTGATTCTCTCATTTAGTAACGAATTATTAAATGAGTTATTTCCAAGAGGATTTCCTAATCATCATTCTCGTAAGATACGGGAAAAAGCACTTCGGGTAATGCTTCTTGAATTATTCTGTGCTTGGCATGAAGACCCCGAACAAAGCCTAGGCATATCCTTAGGGAAAACAAGCTACAACAGAGCATTACGCTATAACAAACTCGAGTTAACTTGCAGTCCCATCAAGCTTTGCTTTGATGCCCTTTTAGAAAAACAGTACATTGAAGTGGTAATTGGAGATAGGAGGCAACATCGTGTCACTAGAATGAGGTCTTCAGAGCAACTCATAGAGAGATTTACTCTAGCACAATGGGACATTGATAAAGCTTCCAATAAAATTCCAGACGAGGTCATTGTCGTTAATATTTCAAAAGGGAAAACGCAAACTGACGGACATCGACAACCTAAAAGGGTTATTGAAAGGGACGTTGATTATCGAGAGTCAGCAAAATCACAACAAATGAGAGCTGATCTGGAGCAATATAACGATTTTATTAACCACTTTGAATTTCGCCTTCAATATGATGAACAAGAGGTTTATCTAAATCAAATCATCCCCCACACTCACCTACAATTACACCGCATATTTTCTAATAAAAGCCTAACTGAAGGCGGTCGTTTTTATGGAAGATTTCAGAATATGTATCGTGATCAACGTCCACTAATCTCCATAGATGGCACTCCTACTATTGAAATAGACTTTAGCTCCTTTCACCCAACTCTCGCATATGCCAAAGCGGGTGTCGACTTTTATACCACCTCTGGTAGAGACGATTTATATATGCCCGAAGACTTTGGTTATGACACTGGCACCTATGCAACTTATCGAAGCATCGTAAAAATACTGTTTAATACTCTACTGAATGCACGTAGTGAACGAAGTGCTGCACATGCTTTATATCAAGAAATATTAGAAAACTATACAGTTCAAGACGCAGGACTTTCCCACACACTTAAAATAATATATCCACGTGGAATCATTTATGGACACATTACAAGACTTATTGATTGGATAAAGGGTCAACACCCAGCGTTAGAACACCTATTTTGTCAGGACTTGGGAAGGCATTTTATGTTTGTTGATTCTCAGATTACCAATAGGATATTAACGAAGATGATAAGGATAAATAAACCAGTACTACCAGTACATGACTCGTATATTTGCAAAGAGGAGGATCAATATTTATTACAAGCAATTATTAAAGAATCTTATGAGGAAGAAATGCAAGCACAGGGATGGAGTGCTGTAACCTTTAAGACAAAGATTACTTAACTTATTTACTGATTAAGTAATTGTTAACTAATTATCATATTTAGAGTTGTAATACATCTTTAATTCATTAGATTACTTAATATATTTGTTTAATATAGACCCCCTATCAGGGGTCGTACCATTACCAGAACGTGTGCTCTGTAAATCATTGAATACAATAAATTAATTAATGAAACTGATTTTATCAATTCCATGTATTGCTATGTCTTATTTTATAAATCTAACGACTGGCTTTGGTATTTTTATTATCGTAGCTTTTTGACCATTAGTTTGAGGTAAATTATCATCGATATTGTTCAACTGACCGCTAGTAAGATTTTCCAAGTTATCCACTTCGGGTTTAATATCTGGAAGTTTAATAGGCTTCAAAGCAGCTTGAAGAGCATCCAACTTTACCCCTAATCCATAACCTTTGCCATAGGACTCACCAATGCTTTGGGAACCCCAACCGCCAATTTCATGGGCTATATCAATGGCAACATTAGCCCCCCTTAATAAGTCTCGCATAGTATGTCTAAATGAATGGCTGGTTTTATCAATGCCAAGAGATCGAATATATTTATTCACTGAAGCAGAAACAGTATCGCCATTGACTTTGACTCCATCAGCGTACCGAGGAAAAAGCGTTGAACTTTTGCTATCTAAAATACTTATATACCTTTGGAGTACTTTATTTGCAAAATCAACTAATGGCACATCACGAGATGACTCTTTAGTTTTTAAGGTTCGCTGACCGTATTTTTTAATACGAATATAGGTGATACCTTCATGCTCAGCTACATCTTGCCTTCTTAATCCAGCAATTTCAGAAATCCTTGCCCCAGTACATACTTGAAGAATCATCAAGCAACGAATTTCATCAAAATCAGCTACACATTTATCTAAAATATGAGAAAGTTCCTGTTGATCAAAAGGTTCACGTGCTTCGCTATCCTGATTTAAACCTTGAATTTCCAGAGCTTCAAAGGGATTTCGTATATTAATCCCTTCTTCTCTCGTGACCTTATTTATTATTGCTCGAATGTCGTTAATTTCACGCTCCACAGTGGTTGTCTTGACAGGTTTTTTTACCTTGATTCCAAAGGTTTGAGAAAGTCGAGCATCCCTGTATTTTCTGCCAATATTACGATTAAGTGATATCAAAGGTATATCTCCAACAACCTCGATAAACTTTTTCCAACGCATCAGAACCTTATTACAAAACTTTTCATCTCGACCTCTAGCGTGATTCTTAAAATAAATATCAATGGCTTCAGAAAGTAACAGTGGTAGCGGCTGCCTCAGAGCTTTTTCAGCAGCAATTTCTATATTTGTTAATTGTCCAGTTTCTTTCAAAGCATTGAAATGCTCATAAAAAACCGCAATATTACCCATGATGCCTTCATCAAAGGCCTCGTCATTCATTGCCTTGAAATACTCTTCTGCATCTCCTTGAGATAGATTGAAATTATCTAGCAAGGTAAGGGCTGATAATTTTGTTTCCGAAACCTGTAAAGTGGGATTATCTTTTAAGGCTTGAAACAAAGCATCGTGACTTCTAGCGAATCTTTGAATCTGCTGCGCAATTGAAAAATTACGGTTATTTGCATCTAAAGATAATCGAATAAGTTTTTTTCCAAATCGATTTTGGAGATCACGAGGAATACCTCGTTGATAAGTTGGCGAACCATTGTTGTCGCTAAGATATTTCACAGTGATAATCAACTTACTATTATGAAGAACCTTCATGCTAATCCTTTATCTAAAATTTATCTAGATATAGAGGATTAAATTAAGGCAATAGCTTGATTTTTATAACAAAATCACTAAAACAATGGTGCCGCGGGACGGCACTTTTATATTAAAAAACCCTCTATAAGATATTGATTTTACAATATTTAATCATTTAATTAAAACTATTTTATCTAAAAATTATCTAAAAATAACTTAACTTGCCCAATGTTCTTTAGTAATTAGAGCTGATTGCATCAATGTTTGAATCAATCTTGATCAAAAAACATTTTGATAAAAAAACACTAAACAATAGAATTATTAATCAAACTTACTCTTCCTACTGTTTAATTAATCATGACTAATAAATTAGAACGTATTCTACTGGATGCAAATGCAATACTTAATGGTACGTTTGTGTCAGACAGTTGGTCAAAAACTGGAATTGAGAAACTACTTCAAAACGGCAGTGATATTTTAATAGGGGAGAGCATTTATATAGAAGCACTTAAAGTTGCTTGTAAAATTCGAAATAAATTAGGATTAAGCAGAGATCCTAAACCATTTATTGATAGATATATTGACAATATTGGTGCCAAAAGATTTCCTTCCCTAGTAAATTCTTATCAAAGCAAAATAGTGCCACGCCATGATCACCATGTTGTACAAGATGCAATTAATTCTGAAGCAACTATTTTGACTTCAGATGCAAAGTTATGGCAAGGGTGTCGTAAGTCGGGAATAAATGTATTATTCCCCATCGAAGTATTTGAACTATTAGACGGCCTCAGTTTAAAAACAACTTTCTTTGGGGTTAATCCAGGGTCAAATGCTGGCTCAATCTATTCTAGAGTTAGACCAGGACTTTGGGCTACACAAAAAAACAACTGCGAATTTACAGTAGCGGATTTTGAAGGAAGATTACGTATTTACTATTGCTCCAATGATCAAGCGTGGAAAGTTGATATTCCAGAGATTGGTTCATTAAGCATACCTAGTAGTATTCAATCAGATCAATTTTATGCATTAAGCTTATCTTGGGAAGTGAAAAAATATCTGCGATTTCGAATATCAAATCTAGAACATCCTGTTGAACTTGAAATGAAGAAACCATTAAGAGAAAATCTAGATGGCATAAAACACCTTGGTCGTGATACAAGTGGAAGCAACTGTTGGAATGGACACGTAAGGTATTTTGTCATTAATGATCGTCCTCTAGGTTCAAACACTTGGAAAATTTTAGAAGAACACCCCCAACTAACTCCAAATCCATACGACAATGATCGTTTAAATCAATATATGAAGCAAATACTAATCTAAAGCTATCCAAACAACTGTACTGAAAATAAATGTCATAAAATTTCCACCCTAATCTCAGATGATGCCATCTAGGTAATAAACAAGTGATACTTACCTTTATTAACTCAACATTATGTTATGAGTGAAAGATTAATCTATGATTTCAGATTAAAACTAGCCCTATATTTAAAGTTAGAGAGTAATCTTTTAGAAAAGCTTCAAAATCCAATAATGTTCGCCATCAATGGTTTTGACATTTAATAAAAAATGTAAGTCAAAATTACACCACCTCCAATAGCCTTTAGGTATTTTAATAATGCATAACCATCTTGCCTTTGACAATATATCTTGATAAAGTAATTTCATTAAACATTAGGCATTCAACCTACAAACTAACAATGGCTATAAAAAATAGAAAATTTAATGTAGCTGGAGTAAGTTTTCATGAAAATAACATTTATGAAGATGAAGTGGTTTATTTTGAACTAGATACAGCAAATCAATATGATAAAAACGCAGTTAAAGTCCTAAATCGTAACTTTCAAATATTGGGGTATGTCCCTAGAGAGTCATCTGAGGAAATACATACGTTTTTAAATGGAAAATACTCTTATTATTGTGCAAAAGTGGTGAATGTTTGGAATCCCGAGGATGACACTAGTCTTAATGTTCCTAAGATAATGGCTCACTTCTCTGATAACCCATCTGAACTTCCTGATAAACCACAGAAACTAAAGAGCTATTCAAAAAAGACTCCTAATACACGAACTGAGCAAAAATTCAGCTATGGCTTAGCTTTTCAGTTAGGTAAATTTATTAGCAAACACCCGTATATCTCTTTTGTATTATTGTCTTGTTTGTTATACGCTTTATTTTTCATTTAAATAAAGCTATGAAATTTGATTATGTTGTTTATAAACTCACCTTTCCAAATGGCAAGATTTATATAGGTAAGGATATCGGAGGGGATGGACACTCACTTAGATATTTTGGATCTTGGAGTGATGAATTAGTTGAGAGTGATTTCACAAAAGAAGAACTCAGTAATTTTGTAATTAAAAAAGAAATTCTTTTCGAATCGAAGAGTAAAGAAGAAATCGGACAAAAAGAGAGAGAATATATCTTATTGTTTCACTCAAATGATATAGAAGTCGGCTACAACCAAACCCATAGAAGAAAAATCAACTAAAGTGGTTTCATTGCATCAATATAAACAAACTTACTACTTAACTTCGATTTGCCTGATATATTGAATCCAACTTTTTCGATACCAATTTTGAGTTTTATAAAATCATCATCTGACCATTTAGAAGCTGGTTCAGCTATTTTAAGTAACCCACCAGATCTTAATAATCTAAAAGCCTCCTTGAAATAATCCTCCCAATTCA